>ENA-ORNQ01000019-ORNQ01000019.1-human-gut-metagenome-genome-assembly--contig:-NODE-19-length-179703-cov-10.835762_pt1 | contig 179703 bp, 223 predicted proteins | sample MGYA00242116_ERZ509024 | MGnify/ENA primary metagenome ERZ509024 (study PRJEB26280, sample SAMEA2338697) | human gut metagenome | biome: human gut; feature: human-associated habitat; material...
TATTTTTTATATATTTGTTTATATGGTATATTCAAATGAGTTGGTACTACTTTGACTTTGACGACTATTGGGAAAGCTATTTGCTATTATGGGATAAAATAATGGTAAAATTGAAAATAAAATGATAATTAAGAGAACTGTAGAAAAGGATATTTATGGAAGAGGTCCTGTAGAAGATTGTCAATACTTTGGTAAGGATGCTGAAGAATTTCTTAAATCTATTAAATGGGATAAAAGCATTAACTACTTAGGAAAGGAATGTACTATAGATAAAGGACTGCAGGGAATTATAGTAGGAATAGAAGATTGTAATTCCTTTTGTGATTATTATTATATTGTTTATGTACCAGAATCTAAGCAAGTAATGTATGAATTAGCCAACAGCGCTGATTTTGTTAAGACAATTAAAATATGAAGAAAATAGTATTTTTAACAGGAGCAGGGATTTCAGCCGAATCTGGAATCCCTACATTTAGAGACGAAGTAACAGGTCTTTGGGAAAATCATAGAGTAGAAGAAGTTGCAACAGCTGAAGCTATTAAAAATAATCCAGAACTTGTTTATAATTTTATAAATCAATTAAGATTTAAATATAAGGATTGTGTTCCAAATTTAGCCCATTATGATATTGCAGAACTAGAAAAGAAATATGAAGTTGTAGTAATTACTCAAAATGTAGATACTCTACATGAACAAGCTGGTTCTACCAACGTTATTCATCTACATGGTAATTTGAATGAAGTGAGAGCTGTAGATAATGACAATTTAATCTTCACATATCCTTATGAAGGAATTACTCCTAATACAGAAATTGAAGGACATAAAATAAGACCTCATATTGTACTATTTGGAGAGGATGTACCAATGATAGGAATAGCTGCTGAAGAATTAACAGATGCTGATATTTGTGTAGTTATTGGGACTAGTTTCAACGTATATCCAGCTGCTGGTTTAATACAATATGTTCCTTATGGTAATCCAATTTATTATATTGATCCTAATCCTGCTCCTACTCCTGAGTATCCTGACATTAAAGTTATCAAAGCTACTGCTACAGAAGGAATGAAACAATTAATCCAAAAACTATGATAAAATTAATTCCTATAGAAAATGAAGACCCTTACTATCATGTAATATTTAATTATATGATAGGAGATGCTGATGGAAGTACTACATATGATTTCACCTGTAACGAATCCGAGATAGAAGAGGTTGTTAAGTATGTAAGTATATTAAATAAGCTAAAACCTCTTCAAGATCATTGGGGTATATGCTTTGATAATTACTGCGGGATAGGATATCCAGGAGAATATATTGGATTGTCTGAAGAAGAATATAATACATTTATAGAACTTCTAAGTTACGATGGTAACGATACTGTTAAAATAGAAATATATGAGCACCTAAGAAGTGAAACTGAGTACTCATTTTTAGTATTTCAAGGAGTTGAGATTTATTATTATGACGAAAATAACACTAAATATAAAGTAGAATGGGATCAGATTAAGGGATAGAATACGTAATAATGTGACAGTGATGATATAATCATTCACAGTGGTTTTGAAACTAAGAAATATTCAAATTTTCAATTATAATTAGACATAAAATAAAATGATATATTTTATAAGTGGACATAGAGATCTTTCTTATGAGGATTTCAAGAAATATTACATTCCAAAAATTAGAGAAGTATTGGAAAATGATCCTTGGGCAGAATTTATAGTAGGAGATTGCAAAGGTGCTGATAAATATGCAATGGATTATATTTATAATAAAACAGGTAGAAAACTCACAATTTACCACATGTTTGAATCCCCTAGAAATATTCCAGAAGGATATGAACCTCCAATTGGTATTGAAGAGATTCTAGACTGCTCAGTAAGTACTATATCTGGGTTTAAGTCTGATGAAGAAAGAGACTCAGCTATGACTAGAGATTCTGATTTCGACATTGCATTTGTAAAGGATGATAGATGGGATAGCGGAACAGCTCAAAATATAAAAAGAAGACACAATATCTAATTATGAAACATAGTAGACGATATATTAAGAAACAACAGAAAGAAGAACTTATTAACAAAAAAGTCCTTCAACGTATTATTAGAGAAAGCAGCCTTTGCCAACATGCAATAAATGAACTCAAATTAGCTGGGTATGGTAACGGTGAGGATGGTCCAACTAATTGGATGTACCAACAAGTTCTTGAAGCTATAGCTGTATTTAGTTCTCATGGTAACTCCGGAATGTCAGCTCCTTGGGAGATTGATCTCGTCAAAAGACTCTGTAATTGGGATGTTATTAGCCCTCTTCGTTTTACCGACGATGAATGGCAGCAAGTAAGTCCTCTAGGTGTTTACCAAAATAAACGAAAAAGTAATGTCTTTAAAGAACCAAATGGAGACATTTGTTATAATGGAGCATTTACTAAAAGACCTACTGGGAGATACAGCTTTGAAACCAGACAATGGAGCGAGAACAAAAATCCTATTTGCTGGAGTGGAGGCTTGTTCGAACATAAAAATAACGTTTTAACTGGCAGATACTTTAGCACTTGCTTACTGCGAGACGTTGATAAGAATAGATGGATACCTGAACCCACAAGAACTATTGATTGTGTTGAAGTAGAAATAGCTCCAGATGATTGGATTATGGCTGTTGATGCTGATAATACTGATTTATTTTTGCTTTCTTGTGATTATAATATTGTTTGGAAACAATGTCCTTGCTTAGAAGGTGTTCGTTTGGAAGATGTTACACCAGAATTATCAGACTTAGCTTATAACGAAGTAAAAAACAGCTAATTAATGAGTAAGTACTTATTTTTAGATGTGGATGGAGTTTTGAATAGTGAAGCATTTTACACAGAAATATCTCAAAATGATAGAATGCTTAAAATACATAAAGAAAATCCTAGTATGCCAGGACAAATGATATACAAGCTATCTAACTTCGATCCAAAAGCTGTAGAGAAACTTAATAGAATACTTAGAGAGACAGAGTGTAAATTAGTAGTATCCTCTAGTTGGAGATTTGATTCCGATTTAAAGGAGTTATTTAAAATGGTAGGTATCCAACAGGAAATCTTTGGGATAACAGGAATAAGCCAAACCAGATATAGAGGATTTGAAATACAAAACTATTTAGATACTCAGAAGGATGTATTATCTTATTGTATATTGGATGATGATTGTGATATGTTGCCCACACAACTAGACAGTTTTATTCAAACTGATTTCAGAGTGGGATTAACTGAAGATAATGTTAACAAAGCAATTAATATATTAAACAAGTATGATGAACATTGATTTAATGATTCTTCAAGCGATGAAGGATAAACAGCAAGGAAAAGTTAAAACTTATAGAGCTATAAAATCTGAAATTCAAACGTTTAAAACAGCTAAAAACGCCAAACCTTATGATGAAGCTGCAGAAATAACTTTGTTGAAAAAAATGATTAAGCAGAGGGAGGATTCTATTCAACAATATACGGATGCTGGAAGAAAGGATTTAGCTGATTTAGAAAATATAGAACTCATGTATCTAAAGGAATTAATTCCAGAGGAGCCTACTAAAGAAGATATTCTAGATTGGCTTGAAGATCACAGTTATACTAGCATAGAAAGAAAAGAAATGGGCAAAGTTATTAAAGAAATCAAAGCTAGTTTACCAGCAGCAGATGGAAAAATGGTTTCTGAAATTGTTAAAACTTTAATTAAATAACATGGATAAATTTATAACTGCAGCAGTAATAGACAAAGCACTATACTTAGGAGGAAAATTGAATATTCGAGCAGAAGTATCTTGCAGAGATAATAAGTGTGGTTATAAGTTAAGTTTAGGAGAACATAGATTTGAATTTTCTGATAGCAGGGCATGCGTGTTGTAGAGGAAGAAGTAAAACATCTAAAAATTTTATTTGGAAATATGAATAATAGTAAAAAATTTTTGCCTGTTTCTCCCCATTTGATTGGCATCAGTGGGAAGAAGCAGGCTGGATAGGTAAGAATACAATAGGTAAAATTATTCAGGCTATCCAAATGTGGTATTCTATTAATCCTGAAAAAAATATAGAGGAGTTTTGTACTCAATGCCTAGATCAGAACTTGGATACTAACAGATTTTCAAAGTTTAAATGTGTAAGTTTCGCTGACACTTTGAAGAAAATGGCTAGTACATTAACAGGATTTCCTGATGTTTCTATGTGGGAATCTGCTAAAGTTAAAGATTTATATAATCCTACATTTGGAGTAACTAATAGAGAAATATTGCAAATATTAGGACAATCTCTTAGAGATAATCTAAGCCCAGATGTTTGGGTGAACGCTTTATTTGCCACATATTCTTCAAATGAAAACTGGATTGTTACTGATGTTAGAATGCCTAACGAAGTTAAAGCTATTAAAGATAGAGGAGGTATTATAATTAGAGTAAATAGAAATACTGAATATAATGACAACCACATTTCTGAAACAGCTTTAGATAACTATAAAGATTTCGATTTTGTAATAGATAATAATGAAGGTCTTGAAGAATTAGTTAAAAAAGTATTATGTATATGGAAGTCTGTAACAGAAAAAGTGTAATGGCTAACTTAAAAGATTTTGACCATTTGTCAAAAGAGCATGATTACATAGAAGTGACGCAGTGGAATAATGGAGAAGGTTGGGATATATTTATAAACGAAAGACATATATCTTTAACTTATGGACAACTAGAAGCAATCAATTATTTAACAAAACATTTAGAGTTATCTAAATAAACGAAAGGGCAAGTACGGCTAGGATTATTCCTAACTGTGCTTGCCCTTATTTTTTTTTTGCCTTAACCATTTAAAAGATGAATCCAACTTAATTTTGGAGCTCTTCTTTTAAATGGTTAGGGCTTATTTTTTTTAAAATAAATCTTTAGCTGCTGTATGAATGTAATCTGGATTTGGGAAATAATCATATAATGAATACTTCAACGGTCTTATGGCTCCAAAATTATCTATAAATACTCTAGCTATATTGAGCTTTCCATCAAACACATCCTCAATATCACTTAAAACATTTTCAGTAAAGTTTATAGCTGGTGCATTAAATTCGGTTGCTCCAGATAATACTTTTTTAACATTAAGTTCATTACTTACATCTCTAGCCATCCCTATAAATGTTCTTTGAGATGGTGATAATTCTCCAACTTTTGTATCTCCTAAAGCTAGTTTTAACAAGTATTGTATCAACCAGTATAAGAAAAGTTCTTGTCCAGCAATTAGAGCATTACGTTTCTTTATAGGGTCTCTCCAAGCTGCTGTAGCTTTATCTCTGTATGTAGGATCAAATATAGCTCTTGCTGGATTGTATATTAGATCTAATACAGACCAGAAGATGCCTTCTGTTACAGAGCCTTCCCATTTTATGTAAGGATGATCCGTAACTTCAGTAGTAATTTCTAATAGCTTACCATTTTCATCATACTTCATGTACAGTAACTCATTATTTTCATTTCTAGCTTGAGAAAAGTGCCCTCCAGCATATGTGCCTCTAGTTAAAAACCATTGATTTTTCTTAGCTGTAAGATACGTTTTAAAGTGTCCTATTATAGTAAATATTCCTGTTTTAAACACCTCAGATTTATTATCATTATCCATATAACCAAATAATGTATCAGCCTCCTGCTTAATTCCTGCAATTTCTAAATCAGTAAATGCTTGTGGTAGATTGTCCTCTTTGGTTATAGCTCTTCTTACTCCATTGGAGTCTGTAATTTGATACCCTTGAGATATAAATCTATTCATCATGGCTTCATATAAAGCTCTTTGATATTGAAATTCTTTTAGTAAATTCTTGGGAACTGAATTTTCAGAATCTTTATATTTAGCATATACATTGAACCTATTATCCTTTTTCCAATTATACATTAGTTGGTTGTCCTTAAACTCGTATGCATCATAGCATCCATATTTTTTCATGTATCCTACTAAAATAGTCATTCTATTTAGATAATCAGGAGCACGATTGCACCAGAATAAGTTGCCATTAAATCTCAGAGGATCTCCTTGGAAATAGTTTAATCTAGATACTAGCTCGTCCTCAGACATGTTAGATATACCAAAAACCATATTTAGAGCCTCCAGCTTAGTCACTGTAGTAACTTGGTGTAAAGCATCTCCTCAAACGGTAGTATAAGCAGAGAGCATATCCTTTAAACCAATTTTATCCTTATCAAAGGCTGAATTAGCAATAGCTCTAGTATATAGTGTAAAGAATGATACCGCGGTTTCCTTTACGCCAGATTTTCAGTTAAATCCTAATATAGCTCCTGATGCCCATCTCTTTGCATGTGACATAATAGTATATAATTGTTTATTTTCAGACGATATTAATGACTCATCGAATACAGTTGTTTTGATATGGTCTGTAATAAATTGAATAGTTTTGTTTATATCTTTATCACTAGATATAAAGGAAGCGAGTCTTAAAATAGTTAGATTAGCTTGAATAGCTGGAAGTATTTTATTATATTCATTTTCTCGTATATAAGCTAAATGCATAGTATCGCCAACTATCTCCAAATTAGTTTCAAATATAGACATAGGATCATCAAATCTTCCCTTGTCTTTTCTAGCTTTATCAACAAGTTGTGCTCTAGCCTCTAAAGTATTAGATGTAGCAAATATATTATACATCTCCATCATTAGATCGTCATTCAATTCTGTATATGATTTTATTGAATTTTCCTCTACTACGTTCTTTCTATTAATTAACTCGTCAGTAACATTAGCATTAACGGCTCTCGATAAAGATATAATGTTTTTACTATTGGCAATTCTAGAAGCTGTGCTAGCCTTCATAATACCTGCCATTAGCCATTGTCCACTTTTTCTCAAAGCCTCCTCAGACTGTCCTGGAAACCTTAAAGAATTTATGTCCTTTAAATAAAATTCCAAGAACTCTCTCTGAGCTGGAGTTAGAGATGTGTCAGACTTTGGATCTTTTAATAAAAAATACTTCTTGCCATTTTCCGAGGTGTCGAATAAATTTTTATAATCATATTCAGACATATTAAAGAATTTGTTAGAAGCTAGACCGTTACTCGCTTTGAATTTTTTATACCTGTCTACAACTGCCATTTTGTAATTAAAATACTCAGAACGAATGTTATACCTGGTAGAATCTAAAGCCCTTTTAATAGGTTTAAACAATTCAATAGTATCAGAAGTATTTAGTTTAGTTGAATTAAGAAACTGTCTATTCAATCCCCCGTCTTTCCAAATATCTCCGAACCATTCAGCTAGTTTGGGAGCGTTATATGGATCCACTTCTATTCCAGATAGATTAATAATAGCTTTAGCTACTTCAGCATACAGGGCTGATTCTAATGTTTCGTTAGGTTTATAGCCTCCTTCATAGAAGAAAAACTTGTTTTTTAAATCTTCTAATAAATTATACAATTGTTTAAGCTGAGAATTTCTTTCCTCCGGAGTTAAATCGGTAGATGGTTTAGGTACTTCTTTTATCTTTCCTCTAATAGCATTACTGAGTCTTGTGGCACTCTTCAAACTGCTAATCCCTGTTTGTATTTCGTTATATACTTGATAAAATTTAATTAAAGGGTCTAAAAGTACTAAACTAGTGTTGTTCACTCCAGTTTTTCTTCGCAGCATATTATAATTGTACAACACCTTGTCTAATGAGTTTGGTTTTAAAGCTTTTTTAGCGTCAACGTTAACTACTGCAAGTTCATCAACTTCATAATCTTTTAAGTCGCCTTGAAGGATATTATCAGCTATTTCCAATAATTTTATTAACTCTATATTCCCTCTAGTAGCTGGCAGTATGTTAGAATCAGTTTCTACCGACTGGTCTGCATAAAAACTTCCCAATAGAGATCTGCCCTTTGGCAATTTAACCTGCATAGACGGATCTAATCCTGTCATAGAAACAAAATCTACTTTCTTAGACCTATCATTTACAAGCATTATCACCCCCATATCAATAAGATCATCATTATCTACAACTTTCCATCCTTTCTCATAGGTATATTTAGAAAATAGTGTGTTTATATACGATTGATGTTCAGCATTTCTTAAATTAGGAAATAAAAAGTTGGCAGAAATATATTCATCACTGCTTCTGTTAACTATTTCCAGAGCCTCTTTAAAAGATTGCTTTATTTCTGATACTTGCTCACTTATTCTCTGATCTATAGTAGACAGATAATCATCTAAGAATACACTAAGCTCTTCTTCTGTATTAAATATTTCATATTTATTACCTATAGAATCATAAAACTGGAATTTGCCTTCAGAATTTCTTTTTGTTTTTTCTATTAATGTCTGTTTTGCAACGTTAGAAAATTTATTACCATTTAAACATTCTACAGGAAAATACTTAGATAAAGTAGAAGAAACGGTTTCTTTTAGTTTTGATGTATTTAACTCTGTAATGCTATTTACTGGAAAAGCATCATTAAATTTCTTACTTAACTTAAAATTGTTCCTAATAGATACGTTTTCTGGATTATAAACCGAAACACTGGAAACTATCTCGGCATTGTCCTCAATTTTTAGCTCTTCGTTCTCTTCCGATATTCCAGATTTATCTATATTTATTTCAATAGGAATTACAGATGTTAAAATCTTATTAGAATTAATTCCCTTATTATGCAGTAGTCTTCTATAAGTCTCTAACTGAAATCTCATAAAGTTTTTCTTATCAATATCCCAGTTATCCATCTTGTCTTTAGACACTTTTACATCATATATATGTACAGAGCCATCTTTCTTTACTACAACAATATCCACCTTACCTCTTACTGTTGTATTAGAATCAACTGCCCCATCTATAACATATTCTGTATAAATTTTCTCTACATCGGGAGTATTTAGCTGAAATTTTAAGTCAGTCATTTGTTGGATAAAACTTTCCAGAGCTTCGTCAGTCATTCCTTTTAAAGTGGCATCTTTAGCAAAACCCTTAGTCCAAGAGGTGTTAAGTTTTATCCTAGCTTTAGATGGTGTTAACTTGACTTTAGTGTTGAAAATAATATCCGTTACGAAGTGTAATCCTCTACCTAATTGCTGAGAATAGCTCCAAGATGCAAATTCCTTATCAATTTCTTTGTTGGCTTGTTCGTCAGTTATTGTCGGATTCTCAGCCCTTATATCAGATACTTTTTTCTTTCTATAGTCATCCCTATTAATAGGATTAGCTAACTCAACATTAGCAATCCAATCAAGTACTGAGATAGCTCCGTCAGTATAAGATATATTATCATCTATATTTAAATACTCAGCTAAAGCCTTAGCTCTTACTTCTTTCAACCTTTCTTTAGCCTCCTCTTGAGCAGAGTCTAATACATCTAGTGTGGTTTTATCAAAAGAAAATAAAGTATTGGAATTTTTTACTTCTTTAAGAAACGACTGAAAGTTATCTAATAGCATATTATCTAAATCAGTCTCATTCTTTATCTTAATTTCTTTTCCATTTATTTTTAATGTATAGACACAATTTTTCATTAACATTCCTCCCTAAGTGTATTATTTTTCATTAATTCCTTTTTTAAAGCGGCTAATTTGGTTAACTGTTGAAACTTATTTTCCTTAAATATTTCAGAATATGTAAAGGAATCTTCAGTAGAAGATAGCATGTTTCTTATAGTATCATTCATAAGTCGCATAACTTCAGAATCATTCAAATCTTCCGGTAATTTAAATATTTTTTTAACCACAGTCTCCCAATCTATTGAGTCCATAGTGTCTGTTACTGCAGAAGAATCTATATCAGTGAAGTAACTAGAAAATAAATGAACCAAATACTCCTCTTTTAAATCATTTTGAGTAAGTCCCTGATATGTAGAAGAAAAGCCTTCTGGAATTTCATTTATTTTTGACAGCAAGATATTATAAGCGTTTGTATCTTGAGTTCTCAAAGCTGCTAATATAATATGAGATAACTCATGTACATATGAATCTATAGTACTTAAATCTTCATTCATATATATTATTCCATCATGAGTAAACGCTTTAAAGTTTTTTAGGTCTTTTATAGAAAACCCTAGGTCAGCTTTGGTGGATTTTCTATTAAACCATATTACTGGAATTGTTCCTTTGGTCAATCTAGTATTTATTCTTTCTACTAAGTCCTGAGTAGTATAGTATTTAAAATCTCCAGTAACTGGGTGAACTACGGATCTCTCTGAATAATCAGAAGGACTAAGTCTAAATAGAAGTCTTTTCTTATTATCTCTTAGTAGCTTATTGAGACTTTCTACAGGTATTCCACTATCCTTTGAAAATTCTTCAATTCTAGGTTTAAAGAAATCCTCCTTACTCAAATTAGAAAAAGTGTCCTCTTCTACACTATAAAAATGTTCTCTCCCATTTGTATCTCTATACCAAATAATTCCATCCTCATTGACTGGAGTAGCTACTTTCATGCCGTTTTGCAGTCCTTGTTCTACGTATTCCAGATTAACAGTAGTAATAGTAGGTTCAGATGAATCTAAGTCTATACATTTTATACTATTTTCATCTATTCTTTCTACAAATATATAATGTCTTCCAGTTTTGAGAATTAAATCTCCTTGTTCTATACTAGCGTTGTTTTCAGACAAATAATACTGATGATATAATGGAATTTTCTCAGTTAAAGTTACTCCTACCGTAATGTTGGGATTTTTTTCATTATATAATTTAAATGATTCTCCTATAGAATATTGATTCATAGACTCATTAGACGAGGTCACCGGGACTAATGTAGGCTTTGTAGCAATACTTGAAAATACATTTGATTGATAACTCAATGGTTTGTACTTTGCAGCCAGAGGCTTCACAAATACAGGCATAATAGACGTATATTTGGATAGAACATTATCCATGTTGCTGTCACTTCCAGCATACAAATTGACTTGATAACCAAATCTATTTGCCTGTTTTACATATTCTATATCATTGGCAGATCCGTCTTTAATGGTTAAATAGCTTAAATTTTCTCTGTATAATTTAAATACATTTTCTGTCTTTGATAAACTAATATTACCCTCAAATTTTAAATTATATAGACCATACTTATTAAGAAGAACTTTCACTTCAGAACTATTATTAAGAGCCATTTCTAGAGGAATAGTAACAGATTCCTGTCCTCCATCATACGATACATTACTTGCAGAAGAGGACACTATTAAGCTCTTGAAATTAAGTCTGGAGGCAGTATATCTAATTTTTATCATACGATTTTGACCAAACCTAGTTCCTGGCTCTATGTCTAGTTTAGATGGGTCAGGAGTGAAGGATAACTCTGACTCAGGTATAGAAATATTATCAATTAAAAGTAATTTGCTAGCTTCCATTAACCTATCTTTTATATTATCCTTTTTAATTGTGCTAGAGTTTAGCTTATCATAAACTACTTCTGCTACGTCTTTATGCTTAATTAAATACCCTCATAAATCTTTTCTATATATAGTAGTGTCAACTTCTTCTAGCCCAAAAGCCTCTTTAAATTCTTCCTCTGTAGCTTTTACAGTATAAGAATTTCATAGTCCATTTTTAAAGTTTATAATATCTTTTACACTAACTCCTATAGTTCCATCAGAATTGGTAATTATTGCATTTCTGTCATCTACCATTATATCAAATAGAGCATTTTCCTGATGTGAACCTGATAGTTTAATTTTATCAGTTAATTTTATTTTCGTATTTATATCCTGATTAATTAGACCATTTAAAGAGTCTCTCACTGATTGTTCCAAATTTGGATTTGCAAATAAGTATATTGCTTTATCCATCATAGACAAATCTTTAATATCCTTATATAGTTCTCCAGAATAATCTTCGATTACTTTTGAAAATTGTTTAAATATCCAACTATTAGGCTCCCTTAACTGATTTAACGTATACACAGTAGAGAGCAGAGATAATGCTTCCTCCGGTTGGGATTCTGGGTTTAATATTAGCATAGTTCTATTATTCTTAGTTAATACTCTATTCCTAGCTCCATCCATAAGAATAACATCATAATTAGAAGTATTAATAACTCCTCTACTTCCCAGAACATTAGACAGCAACAAAACTTTATCGCTTCTTCTAGAGGCATTAAAATACGAAGCTATATTATAGATACTACTATTCCCCGCATAACTATCCAATAGTTTAGAAATCTCTGAATCTGACAAAACTTCTTTATTCAGAATGTTCTTTAACTCAGATGAACTGTTATGCTCTCCATTTAAAGAATTAGTTATTTCTTCTAATATACTTATATTACTTTTATCTTTTAGTATATATTTTGAAATAATATCGGGAAAGGAAGCAGTTAAGTCTGCTTCCTTTGACACGTCGATATTAAAAGTGTACTTCTTTGAACCAACGTTTATTTGAATACAATGTTTCATTAGTCACAATTAAGTTTAAATTCAACTAAGCCACTAGAAATAAATTTTGCTAAATCAGCTGCAACTTGAATACTCTTAGCTTTAGTAAAAGCATTTACACTGTCAGTAGTAAACAATAGTGTATTTATATTGGCAATTGGATCAGCATCTATATCTAGTTTAGTTTTGTTATAGAATATTTCTGTAACTCCCTCTAAAGACTTTTTCTTTTCTAATCCCATAACCTCTTGATCTAGCGGTATAAGACGCAATACTAAGTCTTTAATATCATAGTTAATTGCAGAATCTGAATCTTGTTTGGATAACTGACTTATATATTTCATGTATTTAGACACCATTCTGTTCGGATTACTTAAATCTTCCTTAAACAAATTAGTGAATGAGTAACTACTATTTGAGTTTTTATTCATCAATAAATTATACAAGAATAGAGCGTCCCCAAATGTTAAGCCATTAGATATAGAAGTTCATGAATATAATTTACTATAATCAATAGATATATCAGAAAGTCTAGTCTCATTTATATCTCGACTCATAGTACTCATATCAATATCTAGGGCGCACATAGTGTAAGGAACTCTTAAGTCATTTTGGAAATTCTTTACAGTTATATTTTTAGCAAAGTTATCATTTCTGGTTCTAAACAAATTTATCAAATATTCTTCCATCCAATTTTTGAACGTAAGTCTATTGTCTAAATTATCAAAATTTATTATATAATCCTCTGCTGAATCTAAATGGATAGGATTTCCTTCAACGTATTCAGTTGTTACTCCAGGTATAGTTATAGGAGCAACAGTTTTGAAATAATCGTTGATTATACAATCAGTCAAAAATCTATTAATCTTATTTGTAATTTTAGGGGTAAGTCCTCCTTTTATAACCCCTAAAGATTGCAGTTCTCTATTTATGTTTATTATATTAGCTCTTCTAACAGTTAAAGAATCTAGAACAGTATTATTTGTAGTAAAGGTTTTTAACATTTCTCCAAAGTGAGGAACAGTTAATATAGCATCTAATATATTGACAAACGGGCTCTTATATTTATACCAATGTTTAAAAAATTCTTGAGTTTCTTTGTTGTTAACAAACTCATTTAAATCAAAAGGTTTATAAGCATATTGATCATTAATCAAATGATTAAGTTCTACGTTAGTAAAGTATTTTTCTAACTCGGAGTATATTGCCTCTTCACTTTCGCTTAATTCCTGTCCTTTTTTCAACTTATCAAAGACTCTGAATTCCTCGTTAGTAAATTGCAAGGTTCTAGCAATACTATTAGTTAGGCTAGATAAATAATTTACCTGTTCATATAACTGAGTTCTGATACCCTGGTTTAATGATGATAATCTTCCTAACAAGGTTAATTCATTAGCACCTTTTCTTATATTGACAATGTTATCTATACTTTGTTCTAATTCTTCTCTAGGCATTCCCTTTAGTATCTTATTTATTTGATTATCTCTTTTAACACATTCATTTAAAAAGCGGTTGAATAAGATCTTAATATTGTCTTTAGAACTAATAAATGTTTCCTGAGCTTCACTTTCGAATAACTCTAGATTTGCATCTTCATCTATTTCATCCAAAAATGATTGATACTCTAACTCTTCAATATCCCTTATCTTCTTACTTGATATAGAAGCATTTAATACAGCATTAGGAGTAATAAGATATTCTCTTAAGAACTCTTTAAAGGAATCTATATTTTCTATAAATTCTTTAGCTATTTCAGCTTCTAATAAATCATTAGACAATTCTTTTAGATTATCGTGTTTATTTTTAAATTCTACCCAAGCATTCCTAAAAGAGTTTATATATTTCTCTGGAACATATCGTCCTAGTTTCGGTCCTTTTAGATAATAATTGATAGAGTAGTCAATATTATTGTCAGCTTCTCCAGAAACAAAGATATTACTTTTTGCCTTTTCTTTTATTAGACTCATTATAGGAGAGGTCATAAACTTTGCAGAATCGGCAAATGTAGCCCCTCTAAATAATAAATATATGTACATACCCATTAAGTCTGGAGTTGCATTAATCTTTTCTAGTACTAGCTCTTTAGCATTATCAGTAGCCAAACTTAACAATACTGATATAGATAGAAATACGTCTTCTTGCGCTCCAATCTTTTCTAGTATTTGTCTTAGAGTTGCATCTCCTTCAATAGGTACATCAAGTACAGAAATCTTATTCCCATTCTCGTCTAATTCATATTCCCCATTTTCATCTACTATAAAAGAATTAGACAAATTATCATAGTTTACATTAGGAATAATGTTTAAATATCCTCCCTTTAGATCTAATCCAGATATATCTACAATAGGCTTGCCCTTTATTTCATTTATTGTGTCAAGCCATTTTTGGATAGTCCAATCCCTTTGATTATATAATTTACTATGGACATATGTTAAAGTATTAGAATATACCTTAATACCAGTAGCAGCTATACCAATTCCGTCTTTACCAATACTATTCTGGAATTGGGCGATTGCTTTTGCTGCAGGATTATTATTGTTTATATATTTGCTAAAGCTCTCTGCATGTTCAGCAGCTTTTTGTCCGTCTTCTATAGAGATAGGGGATGTCTGGGATACTATGTTAGCATAGTTAGTTCCAACTTCTCACATTTCAGCAAATACTTTGTTTTTTATTCCTTCCTGGATTCTATATTCATTATCAATATTATATAAATTATGGTAATCTATCACTGTTCTAGCTGAGTCCTTATAATTTTCATCAATAGAAATAGATTTTCTGGAAGATGCAACAGATAGTAACTCAACTAAATCTTCTATACTATCTGAGTTTTCATATTTTTCATACAGTTCTGTTATATCTACTCCATCCTTAGAAAATTTGATAGGTTTACCAGTAGGTAAAGGTAGTCTTAATGATTTTCTAAATGTGTTTATATCAGAGTAATCAAAATAGGGACTCCAATCTACAAATATACCATCATTGTCTATACTAGCACCTAGTATAAATGCTTTATCAATGTCCAGTTATCTTATATCTTTCGATATAAGCCCGACTATATCATCATTCCTTAATCTCACGACTATTGAATGTCTCGCACTTCAGAATCAGCTTTTTGCTGAGCAATAAATTCTTCCTTAGTAAAATTGTCTCTAATTTTATATAATAAAGAGGGAACCTGCTCTATATAAGGTTTTACAATTTCTATAAACTTGTAACAGTCTTGTTCGGAACTGGAAGCTATAGAAAAAGTACCCTTTCCTTCTTTAAATGGTCTAAATTTTATACCCCAAACTTCACTAAAATAATTAATAATAATTTTTACAGTTTCCTCATTTACACAAGTAGCTATTTTTATGGTATGTTGAATCGAACTACGTTGTTTTGAAGTATTAACATTAATACACCCATCATCCATATACCAAATAGCTAATCCTAAAGGATTTAACCAATTTAATAATCTTCTAGTAATAGTTTTCTTTGGAATATAAACAGTCCTACGTAATGCTTTAATTGTAGGATTTATTGACATTTGAGAGTATAAAACATTTTTTCCAGTATTGTATCCACACGAAGATATGTATTCTTTAATCCCGTTATTTTTAAAATTATATTCATTTAATAATTTTACTTTCCATTCTAAATACTCCCTTTGAGCTTCAGAATGAGATAATTTAAATACAAAATTACTAGATATAGTCCCATCTCCTAATAACATACCTATTAACAAACTCTTTTGTTCTTTACTAAGTTTTTTAACAATTTTTCTTGCCATTTATCCAATATTTCTAAATTAAACATTAGATAAAAGTTCTTACTCCCTTCCGGGATAGTCTGTGAACCTTCATCCTTATAAAATACAAAGATATTAAAAATTTTGTCAACCTAAAAGTCTTTCTTTGTAAAATTTATCTAGGATGCTTGGATGCGGATTGTCCAATCTTATCATTTTTTACTATACCTGTAGTGGTTAATTACAGCCATTAGATATATTTCTATTCTAATTTAGTATGATAAGCTCTAAGGAGGTCCCCGTCAATTCACGAGATTTAACGATTACCACATTTTGTTTCTATTTAAGCAAGCTTCAAGTTAAATTTTAGCTGATAATCGGACCCTTGAAGCCAAAGCTGGTCTGCACATATATATACAACGTTAGAATCTGTATTAATGAATCCTTTTATAGTCATATTCATAAACGATTGCATAGACTGTGCAGGAATACGAGCTACTATAAAGTTTAGTGCCATATTTTTAAACGATATAGCCATTTTATTAGCTTTACGTTCAATGGCTCTTTCTGGAGCTTCGTATACGGCCTCTAAGTCTTCTTTTGAAGGCAATTCGTCTTCACTAGTTAGCATATTGAGTACAGAATCAGATACTAACTTAGATTTTTCTAATGCACTTGCTACATCGTGTCTGTTTACTCTATATACTACTGTTTCAGAGAATGTGCTACTATTTTCTAAATAGTTCATATCCTCTGGATTATCTAATACTGCAGCTACTATTCTTTCTCCATATTGCATTTTAGAATATAACTTAATACCCTTTTTTATAGGATATAACGGCTCTCCATTAGTATCGAGTACAAACACTTTATTATTTAATACTGCAGTTTCTGGATTATATTCTGACCACTTACTCTTATCAAAATCTTCTCCTAATATAAGATATAAATTATTAGATGAATTTAATCCTTTTAATGCTGCAAAGGCTTTATCCGGCTTGAAATCGTTTAAGTCTGAATAATCAAATACATCATATAATTTAGTTTTAAAGAAAGTAACTGGATCTTCTAATATTGAACCTAAGTTGTCCCCTTCCTTTAGCATAAACTTACTAGCCCAAACTTTTGGAAGAAGCATTTCGTTGGCTGAATAAGAGATTTCACCATCTAAAGGGATATATTCCAAATTAGATTTAGACCACTCTACCAACGACGGATACTCGTGATTATACTGTATTCTTTTACAGTCTGAAATTATCCATTCCTTAATTGTTAAACCTAATTTTTTTAATGATTCCTCATTGCCCTCTATAGCTTTGTTTATATGATTAATTATGTCCCCTTCATTTCCTGTATATAATGATTCCTTGCTTTTTACAAAGTTTATAAACTTAGAAAGTCTTAATATATCTAAGTCATTAGGAACATCAGTATTAATTTCTCCAGAACTAGAAACTGACTTAACTTTTCCTAAAGTTCTAGAAAGTGAGTAACTTAGTTTGGAACTATCCATATCAAAACCGTCATAAACCCCTCTTTCTCCTAAATTAAATGTATAATTGTGAGGTCTTAAATTCCTTCCATATTTATTTATCTTCTCTACTTGTCTTCCAAGTTGTCTATATTTATCTCTTAAATCTTGCAGACTTATATGTTGTCTTCCGTCCTTTAGAGGTTTGAAAGTAACTTGTTTTTCTACCCCATCATCCAAAACCCAATCTCCATTTAATACCTGTCCTGGATCTACAAGAGTATTAGGGATGTTATCTATTGGCACTACTCCATTTTTATTCTCATAATCTTCTTTGGTATATAATTGAGTATTGCCATTTTCATCAGTATATTCGATAAGTCCAACAACATCGTGTGATGGATTTAATACTGCATTTAATCCAAAGAATTTTCTACGAATAATATTTTGGTTTAGGTTATTAGCAAAATCAATGACAAATTTACTAAAAATATTTGGATCGTCAAAAGGAACTAGTATTTCTTTTTCTGCATTATTTTCTAGTAGATCTTCTTTAATTAATTTAATATACCTAGAAGCTAAATTTTCTGCTGATAAGTCGTCCGTACTAAATGATTGTAACAATTGCTTTCCTAAAGTAACAATAAGTTGATTGTTATTGACATTCATAAAAGGCTCTAATCCTTTAGCTATATAAGATCCCAAGTCTCTATACACAGCTAAGGTAGTTTCATAAGAAATACCCTTTTGAATAAGTGCAGACATAACCTGCGTCATTTCCGATACTTCAGAGTTTTCAGCATGGTGTTCAGCAGACATTTGTATTCCTATAAAGTCTGGGTCAATTTCTATGTAGGTCAAATCTAAATCGTTATAATAGTTAGATGTATCCAGTAGATTTATAGCCCCATTTTTTATAGCAGAATGATTAGCCAAATAGCTTACGTCACTTAGTTTTAAAGGTTGGAAGAATTTTCCAGAATTTCTAATTTTCTTAATGTAGCCATCAGAAAATTTGGGAAATTTTGCTATAAATTCTAACGGAAGTTTAGTAGTCAACTCCATAAGAGATTCAATAGCTTTAGTCTTCTCTAAATTAAGATTAGAAGCTAGGTTAGCTACAGTTTCTATTGAGGATTCATCATACTCGTTATTATACGCTATAGATTTTTCCCCACCTAATACTTTCCATAATGTATAATTTGAATTAATATTAACTCCTTGAACAATATCATTTGATATTATACTTCCGTCAAGATTGTAAGTAGTAATTTCTATATCATACATATTATTAATTTTTCCATCTTCCGAAATGTTAGATCCATTATATGTAATATTTTTAACTTCCTTTATAACTACTTTTTGAACCCCATTTTCTATTATAGTTTCCTTATATCTCGGATTTAAAAGAGTGTTTTTGGCATCTTTTAAATGAACAGAGGAGCTATTTAATTTCAATTTACTTTTTAAATGGTTTATATTAAGTGCAATAGGAACTATCCAATTTTCATCGGACATTTTCTTTAACATACTCTCGGCGCTGTTTTTACCTAAAGAGTTTCTAATAATGGTATTATTTACAGAGAATGTTGCACATTTCATAAGTCCAGATGATAGGTAATTAGCTAACGAAAAATATCCGATAGGTTTTCTATGAATACTAGACTGTTTCACTTCTTCTACAGAATTCTTTTCCCAAATAGCTTGGAAAGGATTCATCCATATACCTCCGTCATACATAGTAACTTTATCTATATCCCCATGTATATTACCCACATAATCTATAGGGTCTTCAATTACAGCCAGTTTAAGTTTATTTGGAACTCCGTTAAGTTTATTCTTAAGCCAAGTATGAATAGTAGCACCTCCAATTACAGCACGTTTATATGATGCATTAGTTCTAGCAGCGTCTTCTTGAATGATGCTAGAATCGCTAAATTTGAAGAAATCAGAGCGAGAAGGAGTTTCTCCCTTCTTTAGTTTGGAATCAGCTAAGGACTTAGAAGTAGCACCTTTAGCAGGATGTATAAACGGAAGACCATATACTAAAGAATTATAGTTACTGGCTATAAGATTGTCTAAGGATAGAAATTTATCGAGAAGAGGATTCAATTCTATAGTAAAATCTGAACTAAGCACATCATCTTGTGTAATATAACTTATAGATTCCCCATTTCTGAATGCTTTAAACAATATAAGTTCATTAGAATCTTTGTTTACCCAATCTTCCATATATGAATCGTAATCCATATTCATCTTTTCCAAATGAAACTTAATACCATTCTTTATTTCGGTTATTTCTTTTCCATTATTGTAACTTAACTCTATTTTCGTAGAATCCTGTAGTTTTAAAGCATAAAATCCTTTATTGAGATTTTCCCTGGAATTGTATTTTTCTATATCGTCATTTGAATACATTTTAAAGAAGTCGTACAATGCCGGATTGACTTTAAATCCAGGAAGCCAATGTATTTGGTCTATTATAGTAACCATTTCGCCAGTAGTGTGCTTTAAGTATCTTAAAGCGTCCTCTATTAATTTTCCATCAGCTTTCTCTCTAAATAAAGATAAATAGTTTTCATATTTTTTAATAACATTATCTGTATTTAAATCATACTCAGAAGCTAGCTCATCTACATTTCCAAATACTCCAGTTTTAACTAATGCTTGATAGTCAGAAAGTACTCTGTTAATAAATACATTAGCCATTCTTTTTGTAGACTCGTATTTAATACTTCTAACCTGATCCGGAGTCATTTCTTGGAGAGTCCTTCCTTTTAGATGGTCAGGTATCCAAGACGCTTCTAGAGGAATATTAGTATTAATGACTTTATTCCAAATAGTAGATTTATCTGAGTACACAGTAGGTTGTATAGAAACTTCATCTTCTCTGGTTAGGAAGTCATGAATGAAAAATAAGTAATTAGTTTCTGAGTCAGTAGCAGTATTAATTTTCTTAGGAGTAGAATTGTAAAAACTGTTATAGAATGTTTTTAATTCCGTTCTTGTTAGTAGTCTACTGTCTTCTGTAGTACCGTTAGAAGTAAATAGATTATATTTAACTACATCATCATCCAGAATGTTATCTGATACTTTACTAAGTAGAGTTTCGAAGTAGTAGTGATCATCATTAGTTAAATTAGTCAAACGTTCTTTTTGTAACTTATTACCATTGGCGTCTGTAACATTAGATTTAGAACTGTCTCCGTTTATAATACTTTGTACTACGGCTAATGATTCTAGACCATTTAAAGATGAAAAGTATCCTGACATTTTTAGAGATTTGGTCTCTATATTAAAATACTTCCACGGACTTTCATAGGAATCAGAAAGTTCTAAATTAGGATATAAATCTAAAACTGTTCTTAAACTAGGATTTTCTACTAATTTATCAGAAATATTCATGTTTAGCAGAGAAGCTGTGATAACATCCAATACTCCATTTAATTTGGCATCAGAATTTATAATTTGAGACAAGATATTAACATAAATATCATCTGCATGAATATACGCAAAATCAACTAATAATCTTTCTAGCATTTTTCCAAGACTGGAGTCCGTTGATAAACTACTTCTTGTGATTCTAGTCTCATTCATTGAATATGTAGGATTATTAGGATCGGAGAAGTCTATAGTTAAAATATCATCGTTGTCGCCTAATGTTATTTTACTTAGATTAAGACTATCTGAGATATTATCAGAGTAATAGTTTAATGAAGTTCCATTCTCGCTTAAAAAGTTTACGTTCCACTTTTTAAGTGCATTTAACCTAGAATCTCTATATAAACTATTTGCCATTATGTTTCTTTCTATAGTATATTTTTTTCTATCTATATCAGAACTGTTTAGTATAGTGGCTTTATTAGTCTTGTCTGTAGTATTATATATATATTGAGTATAAGTTGTAAAACTAGTTTTATTTATCTGATTTAATATCATTCCGTAAATATCAAATTCGGATGAAACCATATTAGAGTCTAAACTAGCCTTTGCTAGACTGGGAGTTCTTAATGAGAATATTTTATAATACATAGTATCGAATATTCTTCTAACATGTTCCTTCTCTCCAGAAAATATTGTTTTTCTATATCTGTCTGCCTTTTCAAACAAAGATTCTATACTATAAGTATCATCTCTAAGTCTAGAATAATCATTCCTAGTTACAGGATTTTCCTTTAGTATTCTTAAAACCTCTTTGAAGTTTCTATAAGATAAGTACTGGTTTGGGACTATCTTATAGACTCCTTTACTATCTCTATCATATAGATTAATATTTTCCAAGAACTTTCTAACTAAAGGGTTAGCTTCATCCGACTCTTTAGATAAATCTTCGTCCCATTTTTGGGCTGGAACTTGCTGAAATGCAAATTCATATTTTGGAATATTATACAGAGGAATAGTGTTGGAACCTCTCAGATTTAGTCCAGTTCTTGATATTCCTACTATTTCCGAGAAATTAGGGTTAGTTATAAGTTTATCAAAATTTACTAGAGAGTAGAAGCTATAAAAAGCATTATCCTCAACAGGATCATTGCTTGATTTATATTTTCCGTTCACTAATCTCTCACTGAACTTGTTCTGGGCAGCCTCTAATAGTAGATTATAGGGTATAATTTGCAATTCACTACCATTAGTTCCTAAATCTTTATATAGAGGGAAGTTATCTATTTCTAAGTATTTTACTATATTATCTACATAAGTCTGTTTTAGTCTCTGTATAGAGAAATTAAGATCTGCTGTAGATTTAACTATTCTTTCAGGCTGTAATAGAACTGCACTATTAACTAAACTTGTATTAAACCATTTAGAGAATAGTTTAAGAGTATTATCTCCTAAAAAACTATTTGTAAGAGAATCTGTAAGTCTTGGCAGTTTATTTACTTTATTAGGTCTTAACTCTCTTCTTAAATATTTTAATCTATTATAATCTTTCAATATCAATGATGCTACTTCTGAGAACTGTTCTTCATTTAAATCTTCGTCCTCAAAATTCTCAGTAACTACATCAACAAAATCATCTACTGAACTAGGTAATTGTCCTGTTTGAGTAAGTAATTTAATAGAGAGACCTTTTAAAGCCTCTCTATCACTTACTATCTTCCCATCAACATCAACTGAGAAAACATCATTAAACTCTGTAACGGCAAGAGTGTTATCTAATGCTCGTCTAAAGTCATTACAAATATTAGCCATTTGAACACTGATTTGTTTGTTTATTTGAATTTAATGCTTGTAATATGTAATTAGTAAGTGCCTTTATTGGCAAATTCTTATTTACATTTTTATAATTAGGTTTTAAAGAATTCCTAATATCTACAGCTTCAATAACTTCCTGGTCTTTAAATATTTCTATTACACCTTTTATGGCGTCTAAATCAGCTGAATCTAAGTCATTGGATAAGTTAATTCCTACTCCTTCTGTATCTAGTACATTTTGAAGAGTTTCCATAAATTCATTTGATGATTGTACTACAGTCTCTAATTGTTCTACCTTTTCTAAAGTAGAACCATTTAAAGTGAAAAACTCATCAGTAAAATTAAATTGAATTTCATTCCCGTTAACCAAAATTTGAACTGGGATGTTATTTCCTAATAATACTTTTAAGTTTTCTTTAATAGTATCATCTTCCAATATCTCAAATGCCTTGGATTTCAATAATTCTATTGCATTATTGTTTCCAAGTTCTTCTGCCTCAATAGATTCATCTTTAATTCTTAACATAATAGCTTTTCCATCTACAGGAATAATCTCTCCATCTATAGATGCTACTATTCCTAGATTTTTATCTTTTCTGTTATTATAAAGCTCTTCTATTTTAGATTTTAAATTAGCTAAATCCACTGTAGAATTATGCAAATTTAGCTTATCTAGGTAACTATTCAAAGTGTTTTCAGTAGTCTCTTCGGATATTTCTTCAGATGTTTCTACAGGAGTATTATTCCCAAATTGAATAGAGCTTAAATCTATATATGCGTTAGGGATCTCAATTAATGAGTTAAAATATAGATCGTCTGTTGTATTAGAGGATCTATAGAATCCATTTTCACTCATATCTGAAAATATTCCATTAGCCCATATACCATCCTTATATTGTGCAGTATGATCAATGCCAATAGATGCAGCATTCATTAATTCTGGACTCTTGTTTACTATTTTAAACAAGCTATGTGTTAGCATAGTTCCTCCGATAAAATTGGCTGCATAACCTTTATTTATTAACCAGTCTATTAAATCTCCCGATATATTAGTGTACTCATTTACTCCTTCTGAAGTAGCTGGAGTAAGTGTACTAAGTATATTAGGATTATCTTCAGCTAGTTTAGTAAATGCGTCATATAATTTTAGAAAAGCTTCTAAATCAGAATACACTCCATCCACCATAGCTTTGTTAGCTTTATCTCCAAATATACTAGTTAGCTTTTCAGTTAATTTATCTCTATCTAGGTTCCTTATCTGTTCTACTATTTTGTTTTTGGGCAGATTATCTAATAGAGTTTTTGTGTCTTTTCTAAATGTGGAACGATCTAATCTTTCCCAATCTACTTTAAAATTATTACTAAAGTGAGCAATTGCATCGGATCATTCTGATATTAAAGTGTCTATAGTTTTCTTAACAGACTGTAACTGGTCTGGAGAAACTATACCATTATAATATTCTATATCATTATTTAGTGCAGTTGCATTTCCAGCATATAGATCTTTTAAAGCTGTTTCTATATTTTGATTCTCTGCTCTCGCTGTTAGGTATCTTTGGAATCTGATTAATTGTCTACGTAATAAAATAGGTTGTCTATATCCAGAAAATGACGTGAATTTTATAACTCTCTTCCCATTCTTACTATTGTATAAAGTTCCCCATTTTTTCATATAGCTAGTAAAATCATATCCGTGCAAGCTTGCTCTTAAAGGGACTATATTGTTATTTTCTCCAGATATTCTCTTTTCAAACAAAGATTTAAACTCATCTGGATTTATAAACAAATCTCTAGAATACAGTACAAACGGATAACCCGCTTGAATATAATTGGCTTTTGTTTCTTTATTAGCTACCCAGATTTTCCCAGAAATGTTAGCTCATGGATTATTCTTAGAGAATTTAGATATGGAATTATTATCAAAAGTAAACTTTCCCTCTTTTACTAAAGTTATCTTAGCTTTAGAAAATTGAATATTCATTTTAGATTTATCCAATTTGAAAGATTGATTAGTATTAGCTGTAATTAACTTAGTTCTTATATCTCTGTCTACCAATTTATTAGGATCAGTAATTACTCCTAGATCTATTTCCCAATCTCCAATCTTTCTAAATATTCTATATATGTAATCTGGAGCTTCTATATTAGAATTAACACCATTGTCCTCGGAAGCATATTCATCTGAATATTGAACCTTCTGTATAAAGAATTCGCTTTCTCGTATAGCTTCAATAGCTTCGGTTCTAGATGTTATACCAAATTTAGGGAACAAGGAAATAGCAGACGTTAGAAGTGAATTCTGGTATCTATCTGTATTTTCGTTGCTAAGGATTCTTTCTAAATCTTCCTGATTTCTAAAGATTAAATTCTTTAAAATATTAAACTTAGAGATAATATCCTTATCTCTATCTCATTTTCCTAAATTTCTATTAGATCCAGTATTAAAATTGTACATAATATGACTCTGGAATACTGTAAAGGCTCCAGGATTATCTAATTCTTTAGACTCTTTTATGTCTTTTTCAGCAACTTGTTTTAATACTTCAGACCCAGGAGTAGATGATTTCAATCCCGGAGTCCCGATTTCAGGAGTAGGTTCAGGTTTAGATGGTTTAACACTAGTAGAACTATTTAATTCTAGTCCTTTATAAACACTGCTAATAAACTCTTTGTAGTCACTTACTTCTTTTGGATCAAAGGTACTGCTAGAGTAAGTTTTGTATCTTCTAGAGTTTCCAAGTAGTATATGACTATTAGAAATTAACATAGTTCCATCTTTAGATCTAGACATTAATGTGTATAAATCTCTTAAAGCATTAACTACTGTAGCAGGGGTATCTGCTTTATTAACTTCTTTATAATCTATATCAACTATAGTATAATTGTATTCAGACCCTTGAACATCGTCTTTGTGTACTGTTATAAATTTACCAGGATACTTACTAGTTAATTCCGACATCTCAGAAGTAGGAGTATGAGCTTTGTCGTAAATATAAGCTATATTTTCTCCATTTGGCAATGATGTAATCATAGACTCCAATTCAGATATAGTTGGAACAGAACTAACTGTTTGCTCTCCTCTAACTAATCCATTAGACTCTGAAAATTTAAAGAATCCATCCTTTTTTATTAAATCTAAAGTTGAAGCTGTATTAGATATACCAGCCTGTCCAGTTTTATACAGTTCATTTTGTCTCTGTAAAGAATCTATAATAGAAGCTAGAGAATTAAGATTGTCCTTCTTGTGATTGTTATTAGCTCTAATACTAACATCTAAAGATGGTGTTGAAAATGCTGTTAAAGACCCTCCACTCCCCATTATTCCATTAAACCCGTTCTGTTTAGGATCTCCTAAATTTAAAATATATAAATTAGGGATACCCCCCAATATCATGAGTTCAAAATTAGATAAATGTGTGTACTCATCTATTATTAAGACTTCTCTATTAGGAGATAATTTATTTTTATCTAATTTTTCTAATATCTCATTTTTCTTTTTTATAATATTATCAACTTCAACTTTTGAATCCCCAAGTAAAGACTCTTTGAATGATTTAATTTCATTTATGACGTCCTGACTAAACCATTTGGAGTACAGTTCATACCCACTAAATACTTCTTCAGATTCAATAGTTTTATGTAGCTCATTAGCTCTATCCTGTTTTAATGCATAAGACGAGAATTTAATATTAGGATCTTGAAGAGTAATTATGTTTTTAAATAATTTAGCTACAACTTTAGTTTTCCCACTGCCCGCTGACCCAGATACTAGAGTTTGATTTCTTAAATATATTTCTCTACTTTTATCTGGAAATCTAGTTACAACATCTCCTAAATATTCATTTACTGTGTTAGCTCCAAAAAACGCTGATACAGCTTCTTTTACTACTAACATTTGCGGATATAAAGGAACAATATCTTTAAAGCTATCGTCACTTATAGATTGAATATAGTTATTTCTAAAATCGTTAGGATCATATACTAAAGTAGACAATACATAGGCTACTACAGATTCATTATCAATGGAAGCTATGTCAAAATCTCTGTTTAGTTTAGCTGGAAGACTTCCATATGGATTTAATTTAGACAACTCTTGAACAAGCTCAGATTTCTGACTATCACTTAAATTTTGAAATTTATTGTAATAATAAGTCTCCATTCTGAGAAGTTCCTTTTCTAAGCTAGTAACCTCATTAACACTTAACTCTTGTCCAAGTGAGGCTTTTACAGTAGCTTCTAACGCTTCTGGTTCAATATCCTCTAAATCAAAAAACTTATTACCATCTAATAGGATTGATTGAAGCCCTTTATGGGTTGAGAAAATTCTAATCCAGTTTGCAACAATTTTAGTGTGAATAATTTTATTTTCTTTTATTTTTCCATTCCTGTTTATTGCAGAAATTTCTTTCATTATATTAGCTGCATTAGCTATTTCTCCTAACTGATTCTTAATTTGTTCAGCTCCGTCTACTGATAGAGTTTGCAATTCTTCCAATCCTTTATTTCTTCTATATCCATTTACAACAGTAATAAAATCGAATAAATTAGGATTAGATGTTCCCCTCTTATACTCTGTGCTGTAAGTTAATATAGAGGCTAACAAATTAACACTATTAATTAAAATATCAAGTCTGGACTCAGCAGAAGGATCACTTATTATAAAGTCTACTAGGCTTTTACTTGAAGTTAGAGAATTTAATAACTGTTTATATAGTTCTGTTATATCTTCCCCGTAAACAGCACTGGAAATTTTTCCTAGTAATTGAGAACTTATATCCTTTACATTACTAGAATCTAGTAGTTTATTAGCCTGTTCTATTAAGCTAACTGCAGTAGCATCTGGAATACTGATTTTTCTAAGTTGTTCTATTAAACTATTTTTACTATTATTATAGTCTAACAGTGATTGTACAGAAGTATCTACTGATAACAAATCTCGTAATAAGTTAGTTACTGTAGTATTGTTTAGTACTACTGTATATTCTTCTCCCAGGTTATTTGTTAATGTAGCTTCATAATTTTGTTCATCCAACTTTTTTAATTCTATGCCATTAGGAGTTCTATCTCCTCCTAATTCTTGCATCTCAACCATTGTCTCTTCATCAACTTCTAGCTTTTCTACAATAGGTTTAATGGTACTTAGTATAGAACTAGCGTCCTCAAATTCGTAAGACAATGATTCTCCAGAATTTACAAAGTTTTTTACAATAGTTTCAGTAGAGAAGTCTTTTATGTTCAGCTTATCAATTATAAGTTTTACTTTGTTAGCTGTTTCAGCATCTATATAACCATACTTATTTTTTATTTCCCCTAATACATTTATTACTTGTCCAAGTCTTTGGGTGTCTCCAAAGAATTTAGGGTCTAATCCTAGCTGGAAATACTTTATAAAAGCATCACTACTCTTGGAGTTCCATTCATTTTCTATTTCTTTATTGAAATAGTCATCTACTAGAGACTCTTTTTGCTCTTCTGTAAGAGCATCTTGTTTCTGATTTAAACCATATAAAGAGATTATCTCATCATTACTTCTTCCGTTTCTCTTTTCTTTCTTTAAATCGTCTATTTCCTTTTGAGTAGGAGGCTCCAATCCATCTATTTTACTGTCAATAAATAACTTGTGAAGAGATTCCTGTAAATCCTTTAAGTAGTTAACATCTAACTCTTTTACATTCATGATATCTCCCTGAACTAGATCTCTAGATCTTTTAAATACTTCATAAGCTAAATTTTCTACATTTGAATTATTTTTAGTAAACTCTTGATAAGATTCTTCTATTTCTTTTCTTGTATTTTCGTCAGCTTCTGAATAGTCTTTATTTATTGATCTAGCGTACATATATATGTCAGGAGTATAAAGAGAAGCTCCTAATGATCTACTTAATTTAAAGACGGTCTTATCTAGAAAATCATCAGCATACAGACCTTCTCTCAAATCTTTGATTTTTTGTCTTATGTCGTCGGCAGTTTTTTTAGCTTCGGCTAATTCACTACTATTTGCTTTTTGATCATCTCTTATAGAGTAATAAAGCTCCTTGTATCTCAAATTAGCATTAGCTAACTGTACTAAAAGATTATTAAAAGTATTTATTACTTCTGAGCCCAACCCATTCTCTCTAAGTGCAGCTACTCTTATATCTTTATTCATAGCTTCATTTATAAGGTCTGAGTCAGAAATGCTTAATCCCTCTTCATGGATAAGGGTATCCCAATATTCTACATACTGTTTAAGATAATCAAATAGAATAGCATTTTGACTATCAGAATAGTCCATAGCAGGCTGGAAATTATCATTACCTAACGAGTTTAAAGATAGTCCAGTAGGAAACATACCTTTCTTCTCATATTTGTCTAATTCTTTTAAAATTGGTTCTTTCCCATACTTTCTAACTAAATCCACAAAGTCTAATACATCAGATTTGTTAGACTTAGCTAGTTCAGCTTTATGTCGTTGATATGCTTTCCAGTTTTGAGCTATATCTAAAGCTCTATTTACAGGACCTCCAATAGCACCTCCGACAAATGCAGACAAATATCTTTCTAATGGATTACTATCCAAGTAATTCCAAGACCCCTTATTAGTCTGGTCTATTCCTAATTGCTTAAGTGACCATGCTATAGAAGACGATCCCTGCATAATAATATCCTGAAGCACTTCTTCACTTACTTCTTCAGCCCCTTCTTTTAGAGCGCTTTCCATAAATTCAGAACTCTCCATTAGTTTTTGAACTCTATTGGATATTTTGTCAGCCGTTTGTCTAATCCAAGCTAATTTTCCAGTCTGAGTTTTAGCTGCATCAAAAGAAGCTTGACCCTCATTAGCTAATTGCTTTAGGTTTTTCTTAACTGCTTTACTTACTTCATCTAGACCTAATCCCTTTAAAGCCACATCTCCAAGTTCAGAATCCATTATCTTTTTGAATCCTAATAACGCAGCTAGTGTAGCTGCAGCAGTATAAGGCGAACTAAAATCATTCTCCTTCATACTATCTACTATATCAGAAGATTGAGTTAAAGCCATATACCAAGAAGAAGAAGATCTAGCGAACTTATCAGCAGCCTTTCTCGCATCTAGCATCTTCTTTATCTGAGGCATGGTAAGAAAATCATCAGCAACATCCCCATCAATAAATGCTTGCTGTAAAGATTTTCCGTATTTCTTTAAGTATGTATCTCCATATTCAGATATAAGTTTCTTTTGAAGGTTCATACCTGTACGATCGTATCCTAGAATCCTCATAAAATTTATAGCCCCTTTAGCTACAGCTCTTTGCTGTGCTCCTTGTGTAGCTACATCGCCTACCATCCCAACTAGATTTTCAAAATTCCAAAAAGACTCTTGTCCCTTTTGGCTTATAGATCGTTGGGTTACAAAAGACTTAGTATAAGCCTCTGTGTTATTTAAAAGTTTCCATAAATCGTTATCTTTGTAATTTTTATCTAGAGTTTCGATTCCGACTTTGGAAATAGAGGATAGTGCATCCGCCGCATTAGCAGCAATAAGTCCGTATGCATATACTTCCCCTACATAAGGAATAAATAATGGGGCTATGGTTGCAACCATTTTAGCTACAGAGCCGGCAACAGATTTATCAATTCCATCACTATCAAAAAAGTCAAATTTATTAGCTTGAGACCCGTCTATTGTCAAAGTGTCAGTTATACTAACTAATTCTTTTCCAGAAACATCTTCTCCCTCTCCAAGTTCTTGAACAAATGGCATCCCTTCTTCATCTAACTTATATTCTCCTTTTAAATGGTAAACCTCATTTCCATTGGCGTCAAGATGCGTTCCATCCTCATCCCATTTAGCGTAATATAATGGTTTATTTTTGAAAAAGCTGAGCCCTCTTCTATTATCGTCATTCGGGCGCCAATCAAGTTTATTTCCATCAGCATCTCTCGCGAAATTATCTTGAGCTGCCTCTTTCATTGACCGTCTAGCTTCACCTTGACCATATAAAGAGGATATTCCAGATGTTCTTAATTCTGGATTTGCAACTTTAGTAATTCCAAAAACAGGCAGTTTTCCTTGTCCTTTTCCTTCAATACTAAATAGACTCCAATCGTTTTCTCTAACATTTTTATTGTTTAGATCATTATTAACAAATTTGTTGTACGTCCTAACTGCGCTATCATAGTATTGATCAAATGCCTCCTGGTCAAAATTACCTTCAGCATCGGAAAATTTCTGTTTTATCTGATCTATATTTTGATAATAGTCTTTATTATACATTACAGTGTTACTAGAATTTAAACCTGCTGCTATAAAGTTTTCAGTTCCTTTATCTGGGTTTAAAAATAGTGTTGCTAACCAATCATTTTTTTGTTCCATTTTTGTTACCAATTAGTTCTTATAGATTCATTATTGGATGATTTTACTCCGAACACTCTCGATGGTGTTCTATCCTTTTTATTAACAAATACTTGCCCATTAGATAGTAACGTTTCACTAACTGCAGATGGAGAATATGGTATAAATACTGCAGTTTTATACATATTTACATTACCTATATTTTGTCCAAATAACCTAGAATTAATAGGTCCAGAAGTAAAGTCAATTTCTCCTAAATTGTGTTTTTCTCTATCAGCATTAATTCCCTGTTCTATCTTTCTGGTTTCATCAACATCATTTATTATGTCTGCAGCTCCATTACTGTCAATGAAGTTGTTATCTGAAGCATATCCACTAAATATTAAGAACGGAGCTATTTTATCACTATTATATAGAGCTTGAGTAGATTGTTCTGATGGTTGAATTACTGTGTCAATATAGTCTCCCAATCCTTCACTCTCCAAGGCATCTATAATTTCTGTATTAGAAGCTCCTTTATCTAGTTTCTTCATAGTTTCTTCTATTCGGCTGGTAACTCCAAGATCTACTACTCTTCTTCCGTTGCCGTCTACTTTAGATGGTAGTAAAGCGTATACAGCTCCCTGAGTTGTATCAATTCCTATGTTGCCAAAATCTGTAGGCTTAGCTACTTGAGTTCCTACTGATACTCCAGCCTTATCCAGCATAGTAGATAACTTAGTATCAGTAAATAAAGTATTAAGAGTAGTAATAGGAGATAAAGGCTCCCCTTTAAAATCGGGGAAATTATTATAATATGAAGCCCCCTTAACACTAAACTGATATGTAGAACCTGGATTAAACGTATAATTTACTTTAGATTCTGGAGATAGAGCTTGTCCTGTTGACATCCAGTCATATACCTCTGTTTCAACAGTCCCTTTACCTTCACTATCAGATTCCTTGTTAAGAGATGCTGGCAAACTTAATTTACGTTTCTTTGTAACTGTAGTTTTAGCATTAGCATAATCCTGAATAAGATTAAAAACTCCCTCTACAGGATCTTGACCAGATGCAGCTGCCTTAGCAGCTAAAAACTTTTTATAGTTATCCGGAAGAGATTTATACAAATAATTTTTTGCAGCTTCTAATTGAGCTAAGTTAGTTTCATCTGTTATATTTTCTTCTACAACTCCTTGTTGTAGCAATTCTAATCCCTTTTTTACGTTTCCTAATTCTGAACCTGGTATAAACTGGTTATATTCACTTGAAGTTTTACCAGCTTCGTTTATAACAGTTCTTATATATTCGTCAATCTCCTTACTTCCAACAGCATTTTCTAGTATATTAAATATATTAGTGTCGTAAGCTAAGTTAGAATTATTCATCCTAAGATTAGCTAATTCAGCATTAGTCAGTGGTGCGTATCTATCAGAGTTTTCAGCTAATTCTGTTGGACTTATTTGTTTTATTCCTCCAGCCTCATTGTCGAATGTTATGACCTTACCAAATGAAGTTACTGCAACTTCATCTAAAGCTCCTGACGTTCTAGCTGCATCCACTGCTTTATCAAACATAGCTTTTCCGTTTTGTATTTGATTAATCCTAGATATTAAGGTTAATTGTTTTCTAGCTATATCAGAACTATTTAGTGAGGATCCAAAAGGATTAGCTTCTAAAGGATTTGAGTACATAGAATTAACTTCTGATACAAATCTATTTACATCGCTAGTTAATCCCTTGCCCATCAAAGCCTTTATCATATCATCTGACAATATACCCCCCGGTTGTTCTCCAGTGGGCACTCCAGTTTTACCACTTCCGGCTGTTTGAGCTGTTTGTGGTATATAAGGAGTATAGTCTAAAAATCCATATGCTTGAGCAGAGGAGCCTAACGCTCCTCCCTCTTGCATTTTTCTAATATTTAATTTCATTACAGTTTTAAACTATTCTTAATTAGTGATGCAGAATAATTAGAAATTCCTCTTATAGTTTTATTACCCTCTGTTATAGACAGCCTTAGTAATTTATTAAACTCTTTCTTGTCCTGAAGTAATTTCTTATTATATTCTCTTATATTCTGTAGTGCTACCCTCTCTCCAAAGCTTAGAGAACCGCCCTTCTTAAGAAATACAGAAGGTTTTCGTCTTCTAGCCATAATATCCTCATAGCCGCGATTTGTTATTTCTCTGGCTTTCTCGGTCATAGCTCTTCTTATTCTAAGTTGCTCCTCTGGAGTTTTAGCATTTGCTAGTTGGATTTCATATGGAGATAGCTCATTATTATATATTTGGCTCCATTTATTTCTAGTCGTTTCTAAATCTAGATTTCTATTCCACTCATTAATCCCTTCCAGCCTTTGCTGTTTACCGAATAGCCAATTAGCCAAATTTTGACCTCTCTTAAGACCTTTAGCTCTTTCAAAAGCAGCTTTAGCCTCTTGAGCAGATGCCATTCTAAGTTTATTTTGATTGGCGTTTTGGATTCTAGATAGCGTATTGGTATTTTGAACTTCTTGTGCCCTCTGGGAAGTTGTATTATAGGTATCCAAATTGGCTAATCTCCCTCTTTCTTCCTGACCTACTGCAGCGGATTCAGCCTCTAGTTGTTGTGCAAAGTTTCTAACTGAATCACTTGTAGCAGCTCTAGCTCCAAGTCTTCTAAACTTATTAGCTGCATTTTGATAAAACATCTCCATAGGGAGATTATATTGAACCTTAGAATATAGTGTGGGAGCGTCAGTTAGAGCAATTTGTGGGTTATACTTTTGTCTATTATTGAACCATTGAGTGAGTCCAAATCTTAAATCGCCTATATTTTCTGAAGATAGTCTTATGTTAGGAAGTTTAGATGGATTTATTTCATTTCCAGAAATATCTTTAATTTTCGAAAACGTTTCAGAAGTTGAACCATTTAAAGAAGAATTATCCAAATTTGGCTGAATGTTCTCTTTAGATGGTTGCTGAGCCATTGGTCTTATTCTCCATCCTCCATGAGTTGCTTTATAAAACTTCAACCCATTTTTATTAAGCTCTGTATTGTATAGTTGAGCTATTTCATCAGATATTCCTCTACCTAAAGTTCTTTGTATAGTCATATTTCCGAATCTTCCATCTTCTCCCAGGTTTGGTCTATCTCCGCTATTTCCAACTCCAGTAAATCCTTTGAATATGGGATTATTAAGACCTCTAGAGTTTCATACAAATTGCATTCTTTTAGTTTTGGGATCGAACTTTATATTGCTTAGAGATTGTGTTCCCCAGTTATTCAAACTTCCTTCTCCATAAGTGCTTGTATAATTATTATCGTAGAGATCTTCATACCCATTAAACTGCGTATAATTATCTCTATTTAGACTTCTAAGATAATTTAGTGTTTCTTCTGATTTCAACAAGTCTCTATCTCTATTATAAGAAGAATTCATAGAAGTATTTCTAATACTTTTAGCGGCTGGATTATATAAAGCTGCTCCACTCTGAGCTTTCACAATTCCTCCATTTTTATAATAATAACTAGGCTTTTCTTGTTTTTTAATAAAAAAGTCTATAAACAAGTCCTTTATCTTATTAGCTACAGCATTAGTTGCTTCAATTCTCTTATCCTGAAGACTACCCTTTTCTATTATAGGTTGTCCTGGAATTACTCAATTACCTATTTTAAGAGGCGGTCTGATTTGAATGTTTTTGTGATTTGGAGTTCAAGGTTCAGATATTCCAGATACTGAAGATTCTCTAAATAAGTCTCTAATAGTGGCTTTAGTTTCTTCTTTTTTAGCTGCTTCCTCAGCTTGTTTACGTTCTAATTCCTCCATTTTGGCTAAATGTTCTGGAGAATCTTCTTCTGCTATACGTTCAGATTCTGTCATTTCTCCTAATTCATCCTCCAATTGTTGAGTTTTAATACGAGCCTGCTCTTCAGCTGCTTGTCTTTGCTCTGGTGTCATTCTAGAATAATCGTAATCAGCTTTGTTCATAAATAATGAATATAAGTCAGCTTCTCCAACATTGTACAAAGATTGTTTTAAAGAATCTAAGTTCTTAGATTTCAAAGCCGCCTCAACTTCAGCAAGAGCATTTAAGTATTCATTTTTATCTTTAAATGAAGTTGATGAAAAATCATAATCTCCAGTTAGAGATTCTCTATAATTGTTTAAAGCATTTAAAGCAGTATCTCATTTATTTTCATTTGCATACCAAATTTCTTTTTCTGCATCTGATTCATTATTATCTTTAAATATATTTTTTCTAAGTTGTTTTCCATATCCGTAAGTAAAAGATTGCTTTGCAGTATTAGGAATATCTTCTTGACTACTGTTATGTGGAGATAATGAATTAAATACATTATTAAAATATGCTAAAGCTATTCTCTTCTTGTCTCCTCTTATTTTTCCAAATAAGCCTCTTCTAGCTGGATTACTATCTGTGATAAGTGACTCATCCGAAACAGCATATGTTCCGTCTACATTTCTTCTAATTTTTCCTTCTTTAAATCCCTGTAAATAAGAGTTCAAGTATCCTCGTATTTCTTCTGCATCCTTACCCTCTATGCCTTGTTTTTGTAGGTAAGAATCAAAGTTATTATTCATAACTGCATTTTCAAAATCAGAGTATTTATATTGATTAGAACCCCAAATTACTGGATTTTCTTTAAGTTTATTAGAATCAACCTTATCACCGTTAGCTAATTTTAATATTGCTTGTGACATTTTTATATAACAAAAAGGGAACATACAGATTACCTTCTATATGCTCCCTATTAAATTTTAGGACTAGTTTTTAATTCTACCAACAAATTTTCCGCCTTTTCTATAGACTGGTTCCCCCTGTGGAGCAGTTTCAGGTCCACCAGCTTCTCCAGCCATCTGTTGAACTAACTGTAGGAAACCTTGACACACTTCTAATGCCATTTGTCCGTCATTATTCTGTAATGCTTGAGCAGCCATTTGTGCTAACATTAGTAGAGCATCATCTTCTCCTTGAGGTGTGTTTCCGCCTTCAGCCGTATTTCCAGCAGGAGCTGCACTAGTATCGTTTGTTTGTGCTCCCATCGGTCCACCTTCCTGTAAAAATTGTACATTTGTTTTAATTTTCATATACTTAACAATTAATTAATTATTTAGTTTCATCTAGTAAATATGCAAATTTACAACAATAGTTGCATATTTAAAAATATTTTTATAATTTTAAAGGAAATCAATTTTATATAGACTATTACTAATCTTTTTTGTTTTCTGGAGAGTCTACGTACTCAGGTTCGTTTGAATCTTGTATATCTAGAAATTTAAACATCTTTTTTCCTAAGGCTCTAAAGTGTTTATCATCCTTAGATGCATCTGCCTTTTTAGCCATTTTTATTAGAGCTACAGTATTCTTTCTACTGAATATTCTAGCTCCATTTTCTAACTCATATTGTATAGACCCATCTGGAGCTATAACCTTCAGGTTAGAATCATCACTATCTAATTCTAATTCGTCTCCTTCTTCTATTCCGGAGTTTACGTTAACTTCTAAAACATACTTTACATTATCTTCTTTAGCTATATCTAAATTTCCAGGCTCACCTTGATATATTGAAATGACCTCTCCGTCCTGATCTATAAAGATAATATCTAGAGGAATAAGGGTGTCCTTCATTCAGAATCCTACTGTTTTAGGTTCATCGTATATAAATAACATTCCTTCATCATCCTCTAACTTAGAAACACCCTGTAGACCTTTCAACTTGTCCTCTTCAGATTCTACTAGTCTTACGTTATATTCTTTGTCTCCTATTTCTATTTTCATTACTCTACCTCATTTAAAAGTCCTGTATTATCCTGTGTATTATATAATATCTCTTGAACTAGTAATTTTCCTGCTTCTATAGCTATTGCGTCTTTTTCTTTAGATGAAGATTCATCATCAGAATATTTGTCTCTAAGTTTTTCTAATTTTTCAGTAATCTCCCTTGTAAAAATAATTTCATTCTTCTCTATTTCAGCAACTTGTTTTATTCCATTTTCCCCTTCTACGATTACTGGAATACCTTTTTTTGTTATTTTTCCATCTAATTCTGGAGCATCTATATTATGCTTTCTAGCATGTAAAGCGCCTTCAGGAATTATATTAACTTTACCTCCTTTTTCAAATTTTTCAAAGAATTTAGGTCAGCCTTTCTTATATTCTTTGGCGAATATAATGGCTTCTTCTGGAGTCATTTTTAAATAGTTTCCTGTTTCTATAGCTCTATTTATAGCATCTTTGTGATTAAAGAATTTAAGTTCTCCATCAACTTCCTGAATACGAGGAATAACATATTCTCCAGCTGATTCTAAATAATGACTACCTTTAGCTGTATTTCCATCATCGTCAACAAATTCAATTCCTCTTGGAGCTTCTGATAATCTTTGAATAAATCTTGGATTACTTTTTTTAGCAAAATTTATAAGTTCCTCTATAGAACGAGGTTTACCTCCTTGCTGAAGTTTTTTTGGAGATTCTTCTTTTAAATGGTTAAGAACTTTATGTGCAAACGATAAATCATAAGACATCTTAGCTCCAGACTTTCCAAATCTAATTCCATTATTTTGTTGTCAACCTCCAGACATGTTTAGATTATATCTATTTGCTAAGTTTTGTATCGAGCCGGCTGCTGCTTCTTGATCTGTTTTTGCTGATTTAAGAATACCTTCAGATTTAGTCCTTTGCTGCTCTCTTTCCGCTACTTTTTTGGCATATCTTTTACCTGCTCCAATACCAAATAGTCCAAACTTTTTAGAATCTAACTTATCTAGTCCTCCATATGAAGAAGAACTATCAGTCAATTCTTTAGCTGTATTACCTTTAACGTTCGGACCTATTGAAGTAATCAATGTACCAAGAACTTTGGCGCCTGCTCCCACTAAACCACCTACTGGTCCAAATGCGGAGGCTATATCTCCTATAGTATCCATCGCTTGACCAGTTATTTGACTTCCTTTGTCTTCTGCCTGTGGAGTTAAAGATTTTATTACTCCAGTAGCTATATTTGTTCCTGATAGTAGTCCTGCCCCACTTTTCTTTAGAAATCCACTTAGATTTCCTATTTTATTAGCACTAGCTGTAGTAGAAGTTTTCCCGAAAGAATCTACCTGTGCCTTGATCTGTTCAGGAGTAGCCATTCCTGGTATTGGGTTATTCAAATAAGATCGTTTTCTATTAATATTATCCACAATCCCTTGACCGTAATTCTTAAATTGGTTAGCAAAATCTAAAGATGCTGGCACAGTATAAGCTAATGGAGCAGGATTTCCAGAAAGTGTTGTAATTTGATTAAAGGGAGGAATTCCTCCTCCCTGTAATTTTTTAATTTTATGCATAACTTATAGAATATATAGTTCTTAAAGCTGAAATTATAGCTTTATCTTCTCCACTATATCTAACTTTAATCCTAATATACTTATCTCTAATTCTTGTTTCTTTTCTAGAAGTTCAACCATCTAAAGGTAATGTCACATCCGTAATATCGTATTGACTAGGAAGATCCTCTGAGCTTATTTCATCCTTTTCTATATCATTTGGAATATTGTTTAATATAATCTGTGGAACTTTATTCCACTTAGACTCATTCTTTTGAACATAGTTTATAGGGCGTATTTCAACTTCTCATATGTCTTCTTTATATTGCATATTACCTCTCAGTCTTCCAACTTCTGTTAAATCAGCTCCCTTGCAATGAGTAACTAAAGAATATTCTCCTAAATTGTCATCATAAACTACTTCCGTTCCTGTCATATTCTGATAGTCTTTATTAAAAGCTGATTGCTTTTGCTGATAATTATCATAAATCTTATCAAAAGTATCAATTCTTTCATAATACCACGGAAATAGAGTAGATGGAGATTTTTGATCTAATTTAGTATCAGTATAATTTCTATTAAATATAATATCTGAACCTAAATTTTGATATAGTTCTTTTGTAGCCTCTTGTCTATAATATATATTAGGTTTATCTTTAGCAAATCCATATACCTCTCCAACTATTTGATAATGGAAAGATTCTGGTTTAACCTTGTTAGATATTATGTTTAAATTTTCAAATATCTTATGTATTCCCGGATTGTCATTTACTATAAACTCAAATTCAAATGGATGTTGTTTTCCATACCAGAAACAAGGTTTCAATTTTTCTTGAACATCTATGATTCCAGCTTTTCCATGTTTCCAAAAATCTGTAGTAAGATTAATTAATCTTCCAGACTCATCTGTTGCATTGACAAAACTAGAGTCTACTACAGCTATAGTATCGCTAAATTGACCTCTATTTACAGTTATATATTCCTTCCAGCCATTTAAATGCTGAGACAGATTTGGATCTTTAGAAACTTCTTCTGAATTTAAATCACAGTAAATGTCTAAGTATATTACTTTATCTCTCGGATAATCCTCTTTAGCATATAGTTTATTATCTTCTATGTAGAAATATTTAGAGAATATATTCTTCTGTAGGGAGAACTTAAACAGTAAATTAGAATCTACTTTAGTAGAAGTATTTAGAATATTATCCTTTAAAACTCTGTTAATAATGTTTAGATTTCCTACAAATCCAGGGGATTGTATCATAACATTATCTAATACTATTCCATCTCCAGACATTTCTGAGTCTATACTACTTATAGAATATTGTTCGCCAGTCATTCCTAGTTTAGCAATGGCTTTGGAAGTATCTCTATTAAAACTAAAGAATATATTATCTATGTTTCCAGAGTATGAAGGAACCCAAGAATACTGAGTTACCCATTTTCCTAATACTTCACTAAAACATATATTCCATACGTTCTCTTCTATTCCATATAAATTGTCATAGAATGTAAACATTACATCTTGTTTATAAGCATTGTAATGAGTTTTTACATTTCTAATTCCTATAATTGGAGTTTTCTCTCTTTCCTTTAGAGTAATATTGTCATTTAAATACCTTTGTATTTTAAAATCAGAAATAACTTCAAAGGTTTCTCCATTAGTTCTCCATATTTTCTTAGCAACAGTATCTACTCCATACATGAAATTTGGAGTAAGTATCACGCTCTCTGGTCACATACTTCCATAATTAGTAGATAGCATTCTAGGATTCAGTGGCAGAACATTAGCTGTATTAATAAAGGCTGGGCCTCCAGCACCTTCTCCAGATACTACTCTTTCATTTACTGGAATCAAAGCAACTCCATGTTCAAATACACACAATATATTTCCAGAGAAAGATTTAAGACTTACTATAGAACCGTGCTCTCTAGTGTAATCTTGAAATTGAGTAGATTTAAATACCCTATATCCATTTTTAAATGCATCATTTACAAATATGTCAGAATATAGTATTCTATTATCAAATTCATTTTTTAGATATGGAACATTAGGCATTACATAATTGTATCTATATGACAATGTACTTGCCTGCCCAGAGTTATATAAACTAGATTCTGGAATTTTAGATTCTCCTGTTCAACTTAATTCATATAATGGATGGAAAGCTCTAGGTCTCCCTGTTAATCCCAACTCATTATAATAATTATTATCAACGTCTCTTAAACTAAGATTTATATTTGCTAAACATTTGAAAGTTGCTCAGTGTCCTATTTCTACAGCATTAACATCTCCTCTATTTATATCTCCATTCTTTTCATTGTCGTCTATACTATAATTTTCTTTTCATGTAGTTTCATCTACTATAAGGTCATTGACTGGAGCTTCTGGGTCTTGGAAATTACGTTGCATTCTGTGAGTAAAGTTTCCAATATAGCAATCTCCTCTATAACATACAATATTTCCTACTGTTCTATCAGATAAATCTACACGCTCACTAATAGCAATAAATGGAGTTTCATCAGTGAACCTTATTCTAAAATACTGATCCATTCTGGAGTCATTGTATTCAGGAACTCTAATATTTATAATATTATTGTATCCATTGAAATCCTCTATTCCAATATAAGTTCCAAAATTACCTCTCACAACATTAGTTGCAGCAGTATCTAAAGAGTCCTTACTCATATAAGAAAGCCTCCAAGCTTCTTCCCCCTCTCCAGCTCTAGCAGAGAACTTCTGTGTACCAGAAGTAGTCATTTTTGTACCATCCTCTACTAAAGTTATTCTAATTCCTTGAATAGCTTTTATCTGCTCACCTAAATCTCGATATTTATTAATGTAAAAATGACGCTGATCAAAATCTTGAGCTGATAGATTTTCAGATGGCTGATTTGGAGCTTTAGTTATTGTAAACTCACTTCCAGTAAATAACTGATTAAAGAATGGAAGTTTTAATTCTGCTTCTGGACATATGGCAGCCTCAGTTCTAACATTACTAGATAATAGAATACGTTTATTAAAATCATGGGTTAATAATCTATTAGAATCTATAAAAGATTCTACAAAACCTTGACCCTTTTTATATTCTATACAAGGCAAATGAGAATTTTGGTCTAGATATACAGTAAGTGCCTGAGCTAGGATAGTAGGGATTCTCTTTTGTCTTACAATAAAAAATCCTCTACAATATTTTTTTAGCTCTTCTAGAACATCCAAGTTAAATTTAAATTCTATACCTATTGGGTTAATAGAATCTGAGTGTATAGGATTAATGTTTTCATCAATTCTAACAGTTCCCTTTACATTTTCTAAGGTATCACCATTTAAAAGGAATGTATCTTCATTAATTTCAATATAGTTTCTAGCTCCATTTTCATATAGAGGGATATCTGTAAAATTATTTTCTATATTTAAATTATTTATTCCTCTGGTATCAAAAGCTGGAGATAGTGAATAATCTTTCATTATAAAGACTGCAGAAAATCTATATATTTCTCCAGGTCAGTATCCTAGTTTATAATATATATTTCAAGGATTGTAATATTCATATAAATTAGTTTTATCTTTATATTCATAATCAACATATCCTATAGAGTCTCCATTGTAAACATGTGGAATAAATCTTAATGCTAAGTCTCTTAATTCTTTGTAGGGAATTTCAGGTCTAGATAGATTTCCTAAAAATAACCTATTTTGGCACTGAGCTTGGGTTTTAACCGTACTTGCCAAAAAGTATTGAGCATTTATGTCTTCTAAGTTAATATCTATTTCAGGATCGTATCCAGATAATACTATTTCACATGATGAAGATTTAATAACAAAATCTCTGTCTATTTTTACAGCTTTAGTTACTAAAACGCCATCGGGACCAGACGTAGTTCTAGTATAATATACTTTTACATAGTCGTAAGCTGTATCTATATTAGTAACCCTTAACTTTATTAATTTATTACTATTCTCGTCCATTAAACCTCCTCTAATAGAAGTAGGAGAATTGACAGACCCAATATAGCAACAAACGGTTCCAGATTCTGCTATGAAATCAGTTTCATTTCCATCTACATCAGAAAGAGTAAAATAGAAGTTATAATTTCCAACCTTATTTACACCTCCAGATTCTACCCCCTCAAATATAACTTGAGGTATTTTGGTAATTCTTTTGTATAAAGATGTATCTAATTCAAACTGAACTGGATCATTTCTATATATATTAGTATTATTATTTTTATATCTTTCTATTATCTTGTATGTATTGTTTTCCAGACAAGTAAATCTGGAGTTTATCATCTTAGGAGTATTTACATCATCGTTCAATATTAAATTCACAGTTCCATCATATGACGGTTGACATTCAATATTTACTGGATGATGTAAACTAAATTGAAGAAGATTAGTATCAAAATCTACCAATTCTCCTTTTATATGGTCTGAGCTACTTTCAACTACTCTTAAATTTCTAAATGGGTTATATTCATAGGCTAAGTTTCCCTCTTGATTTAATTTATTAAACTTTACCTTAAATACCTGACTGAAATTTATAGAAGTAGTAGAAATTGCTACTCCAGATTGTACAACTCTCATATTATTGCCAAGCTTTTAATTTTGGATAAATTGTTGCACTTAAGTCTATATCAAATGCAGACCTATCTTGTTTTATACCAGTTTTGTTTCTAACATTATGGGTTGCAGCAGAATTTATGTATATTAAAGGTCTAGAAGATTTAGCAGTTCTTCTAATTTTAAAGAAATCAGATTTAACAGACATAGTTTCACCATCAGGATATGTAAATTTCCCATCAAATGGAATATATTTTCCATTGGAATGTACATATATAGTGTCTTCTTTATATGGCGATTCAGATAGATTGCCTTCCGGATCTACTGTTATAGATTCAAGCTCCTCTGCAGATGAGGCTTTACTAAAAGCAGAATACCATTTTTCCATTGATACTGTAGATCCTAAACTATAACTTATAGTATAATCTAAATCATTAACAGTTTTTATATTAGTATGTATGATTAAATTATTATCTAGAGAATCTCCAATATCAGTATATTGAGGTAATAATCTAGCTATCTCTGCTTTAACATCTGTAGGATTAAAATTAATTTTAGTATTTCCGTTACTATAAGTTATTAGATTACGAGGAATGTCTTTTCTATTGTATTCATATGTATTTAATATAATACCGTATTTATATATAATTTTAAAATCCTCATTGAAAGTTCCGTGATAAACTATAGTATCAGAATTTGGAACTTTAATATTGTTTACAGTGACTTTACTACTTTCTAATGTATACAGATTATGAAGCAGATTATAAATAATATCGGTAGTAGTTAATCTATTAACTTTTCCTTGTTGGGGATATTCATAGATACAATTTTCTACCTCAAACTTATTTACATTTATGCCATGATCATTATATCTCCAAGCTATAACTCCTCCTAAATTTATAACTCTAAAACTATAATCACTAATTTTTCAAGCTACTAATAAAGCATCAGCTCTAGCGTGAGTACTAGGATCATCCTCTCTATATACTTGCCAACTAGGATTAAGAGACTTTCCCTTAATAAACCAACCATCATCCATATCATATCCAGTAGAATCTATTGTAACATATACTATAGGATGCTTTAATTGAAAATTATTATAACTATTTATTTTTTCATTATTACAAGCACTATCTAGATCTTTTGACAATTTCTCTGCATCACCTGTAGGAGGAAGTCCAGGATCTCCTGTAAGTTCAGTATAATAAAATCCATAATCATTATGTCTTTGAAAAGGTAGAGCTCCATTATATTCTACATGGTCATGGTTTCCAGAAGTCATAATATTTGGAGAACCTACAACGCTAGCAGAAATATATTCACTCAAATCAGCAGTATCTCTAACAACTCTAGTCAATTGCATAGCTTCTAGTTCTGTAGACTGTTCTGCCACCCCAGTAGCCATAATTCCTCTTCTAATATAACCATTTATATGGGTAGAATATGTATTATCCTGTAATTCAAGTTTTGTTTCTTCTATATTACCTCTCCAGTTTTCTCCAAATTCAGCTTTCATTGCATTTTCTAATGCATCTTTATTTTCTATAGAAGATCCTAAGTACTGAGGAGAATCTTTTACAGTATACGAATAAGTGTCATTCATTTTTATTACTAATCCATAGTCTTCATCATTTTCATTTATAGTAGCTTTCCAATTTAGTTCTCCAAATTGATTATCATCAACTAAAGTTGGAATTAATTTAAATGTACCACTAACACTATAGATAGTAGATGCTCCAGCATATACTTTATCTCCTTCTTTTATTTGACTCATAATTTTGCTCATATTAGGAGTAGGCAATGGAGTAACTTCAGCATTTTCTAAGTTAGTTTCTATTTCGTAATCTATAGTAACTGGATAATTCAGTTCAGCAAAATCCTTAGTTTCATACTTAATGAAGTTTTCGTTAAATACTCCAGTTGTAAATACCATTTTGTAATATCTCTTTGGACTAACTTTACCTCCAGACCTATTTACAAAATTTATATCAATAACTACAAAGTAAAAATGATCTTTCTTTAACCCGTATACTGTTTTACTATTTATAAATGGTATTTTTTCAGAAAAATTACCGTTATAGTTATCTTTTGATCCACAAGTATAATACTCATGTGTTCCATCAGGAGCTGCAAATTTAACTGGAGCCAATCTAGGTTCCATCATATCATGAAAAGTAAATTTTACTTCGCTTACTTTTAAGAACTTTATAACATCAAAATCAAGCCCCCAGTTTACTTTTAAGTAATCTCTATCAGCATAATATCTCCACTCAGTTAGCTCGCAGAAACCAGTTCCTAAAGCACTAAAATCAATAATTCCAGATACAGCAAATGATGATAATTCTCCATATTTACAAATAGGAATTATTTTGTAGTCTAGAATATCAGTTTTCCTTAAATCAGCCAATTCTATATACAACCCAGGAGTAGTAGAGTATATTGGGTTATTGTTTAAGTTAGAGGTTAATTTAAACTGTTCAGCATGAATATTAGATTCTGTAGTATAACTTCCCTGAAAGGATAACCCAAATTCTGGATTAGTATTGGAGATACTATCCCCCTGCCCATCTACTGAGAGCAGTTTTATATCCCTAGAAATGTTAAACGTGTCAATAGTTAATAGTTCTACTATTATAGTTAAATATCCAGATGTCTTACTTGTAAATACTTGTCATTTAGTACTAGTTTCGATATCGTTTGTATCTATAATATAAGGGCTTTCTAAATCCTCTTCTATGTATGTTATATTGTTTTCTTTGTCTACTATACCTATATGTATCTTTAAAATTCCTTCATAAGTACCTGAAAAATACTTAGATATACCAGAGGAAGTAATTATAAACTTATCTCCTGGATTAAGTCTATATAAATTTTTCTTGTTTTCGTCATATATATCTAGTCTGATATATGCATTGCTAGTATTTATGTTTGTGCTAGTAGCAAAGTTTCTGCCTAGTTCTTCAGTACTTATTTGTCTTTCGGGTGAAGGAAAGCTTCCTAATTGACTTTTACCAGTCAAAGGATTGTATGAAGCCACATATATAATACCTCCATACTCAGTCATTCCGACTGGAATATATCCAGAAGGTAATCTAGCTGTCTCTACTCGTCCATTTCCTACATCATTTTGAAGAATAAACTCATTTCCATCATAAGTTACCAACGTTGCATTTAGAGCATCTGTAAGTACATTAGCTGGAGTATTAAGCGGATGTAGATCTTTTACAAGCCCTTCTGTAAACGTATTCACTGTCTCTTTTCTCATATTTCTTTACCTATTTATTGTTTTAAACCCATTAGATTCTAATTCTCCTAAGTATTCTGCTTTATCTGTTCTAAAGTCTTTTTTCAAGTATCTATAACCTAAGTCAGTTCCAGTAGGGATTTTAAAAAAATATTTTTTATTATACTCAGCTACTTTACATTCTTTAAATATTTTATATAACATAATAGTATTATCAAACGTAAAGTATTTTCTCTTTCTCCCTTTAGATTTTTGTTGAGATAGGTAATTTTGATATTGATTATCTGATAAAGCAAAATAATAGTACCCATCTCATTGAGTTTTAGCCCTGTTATACAGCACTCTAATCTTTACTATCATTTTTTTTACATAGTATTGGAAATGCTTAAGAGAATCAAAGGTTAGGTTTCCTATATAAAATAAAAACTTGTTTTTGGAATCATCCTTTAATATTGTATCTCCTCCATAAACATTATGCAAATATACGGATTTTCACCCATAATTCATAATTCTTTCTATATCTTTTTTTGGAACTTCTGGAAATGCCTCAGAAACTTTATCATAGTAGTCTTTAGTAGTCTTAGGAATAGATACATAATATTGAAGTCCTTTGTTAGTATTCTCAGTTATTAAGTTCCTCATTCACTTACTTATATAAATTGGCTTATGAATATCTCTTTCACTGGCAAAATACATTAGCTCTAAGTGATACCCAGAAAAATTAGATGCAAGATAATCGACGTCTAATCACTTACCATTTCTTCTGGCTTTTTTAAAGTCCTCTCCATAAACCCTTTTCATTTGTATGTAACACTCTCTCTGAGTAGGCAGTTTAAATGTTACATTATTTTCAATAATATCTAATAATATAACCTTAACAGAATAGTAAAATATTCTGATAACTACTGCCCTTCTGTCTAGTGTATTAAATAACCTTTTACAATCTTCCCTAGAAATTAACAATTTTTTAAGGGGAAAGTTAGCAAAAAGGTCTTTGCTTGTAAAAGCATATCCAGTAGCAAAATTCATATATTTTAAAGTTAGACCATTTAAAAGAAGAAACTCCGAATTAACTCGAAGTTCTCTTTTTAAATGGTTAGTGTATAGGTTTAAATGAAAAATTAAATCTTTTCCTGTCTCAGCTAGAGTTGGCATCTAGAATTTCATTCCATTCATTTTGATTGATGTAGTATGGAACTCTAGCAGCGCTACATAATTTCAGCCATTCTTGATAAAGCATTTGGTATTCTTGGAGTATAGCATTATTATGGGATACTAATCCGTCTCTTCTCAATCTAGTCATTGCACAGTATGTAGCTATAGCCAACGCTTCTTTTTCTGTAATATAAGGTAATCCTTCACTATCTAATACTACTCCTTTGTATAATATATTAATTGTACCATAATCTCTGTCGAAATATAGTTTATCCCCTACCCTTTCGTATTTAACATATCTTCCAGAGATGTATAAAGGAGATTGTGTAATTTTTCTAGTTTCTATGTAATTTTCAGTAAACTGAGATGAATAATCCCCATTTACTGTCTTATTAGTAGTGTATTTTCAATCCTCCCATCCATATGTTACCGCTTCTAATATATCACAATTACATGGAAGTGACATGGAAAATCCTTCAACCTTTTGTCCACATCCGTTTCTACAGGGAGGAGTATCACAAATTAAATTTGCTGAATATCTATATAATTTAGTAAATTTATTACCTATATGTTTTCACGCTATAAGTCCAATTTCTTCAAAGTCTTCAGGAGTTAATTCTACCCCATATAACTGCTTTATCAAAGGATAAGCAGTATAAAATTCATCCATATGTTCCATTATCTAGCAATTTGATCATTAACAACAGGCATTGGAGCAAGTTGACGATAAAACCTTATCTTTTTCTCTGTAAGTCTTCTTTTAATTTCATTGTTCAAGAATGATGGATTATCAATATCCTCCGAGTTACAGCAGTTATACTCCATTGCTTGCCTAGGGTCTTTAAAAATAGCTACTACTGATACCATCCTTAATAAGGGAGCGTTAAAAACAAAACAGTCATACATATTATTTTTATTAGGAGTCATATCTACATATACATACGGTCTATTTTTACCTCTTTTTCTGTATTTGTGTGCTCTCCAAGAATTTATACTATTATACCATATAAAAGGTAACTGTCTATCTGTTGCTCCAATATATTCTATAGCATCAGTTCCAAAGTCTGCTATCACCTGAGGAATTTCAAAGTGTGCTACTAATTCATCATCTTCTGATTGAACACAGCATCTGTCTAGAGATTCACAGTCTACTGGGATGCAATTTATAGATAGCATTAAATCTTTTTTTGGAAGTATTCCCTTCAGTGCATACTCTTTAATAATCTGTAATCTTTCGTCTATAACATCATCCTCTAGCTGATCTAATGATAAAGATAAATTAGCTGAATAGCCTCGTAATCCAGCTTGGATATCATTAAATATTGCTGATGCAAGTTTACTATATACCATATATTTAAAATAAAAAAGGCGAAAGGCAAAAGTGCCCATCGCCTTTATTTGGTTGATAATTTTACTAAGCTTTTGCAGTTACAGTTACTTTACCCTGAGCTTCTTTGCCTTGGTAAACTACTTTGACATTTATATCACCAGTTGGTGTACTATCCGAAGTTTTCAGACTACTTCCGGTGATAGATGCTCCAGTCACAGAACCGACAATAGACCAAGTTCCTCCAGAAGTCTTTTCTTGACTATCTACAGTAAACTTAAGAGCTATAGTTTCTCCTTGTTTAACTGTCTGTCCAGCAGGAACAGCTACTACAATTTCCGGAACGTCTGGATCGTCTTCGTTAGTAATAGTTTCTAACGAGAGACCAGCAGCAGTAATAGCTGCTTCAAATGCTTCAGCTAAATCCTGTCTTACGAAGAATACATGATGTGTAATGGAAGTTACCGTATCACCTACAGCATCAGATCCCATAATTCCTCTATCTTTGCAGTATTCTAGAGTGTATTGGTTATATAGCATTCCTATAACTGGCATTTCATCCTGCGTAGGAGAACCAAAACGTAGAGCTTCCAAAGTCGGAAGTCTTAAATTTTTCATAATATAAGTATATGTACCGAAACCTTCTTTACCATTGGCAATTACTGCTTCTGATACTTTCTTATATTGATTTTGGTCGTCGGGATATACGGATACGGTTGCAGAAACTAATTTCTGAAGCTCAGCTTTATTAAATACTTCGTATTCGTCTGTTCCAGAAATAACTACTTTATTACTATCGTTCTTACTAGCCTTGATATAAGGATAGAGATTTTGTTGGAAGAATCTAACAGCTTTTACCATATTGTCAGCAATAGTAGAAGCGTTATCTCCATGAGCTACTTTAAATTCAATATGAATAGGTTTGCTCTTATAAACTGTAGCTGCTGTAGCCATAGTTGAAGCTTGACTTCCAGACAGTCTCATAAATAACTCAATTCTATAGAAATCTTCGGCTCCAGCCTCAGACGGTGCTGTCGGAGGGGTGAATGTAGCTGTACTTATGATTCCTTTATATCCTTCTCTTTTGGAAATATATTTAACAGAATCTTTATTAAATCTCCCAACTCTCTTAACTCTAAATTGATTGTTTTTACCTTCGAACTTAACTAATCCGCTTAGTTCGTCAGTATCTGAATTGATAACTACTGTGTTTGTGTAAGTAAACATAGATTAAAATTATTATTTAGTTTGCGGCTGCTGTTGAACTGGTGAAGCAATAGCCTGATTAATAGGAATATTTGTTTGTAATCTTGGGTCTCCTGCATTTTCTAGCAGAAGTGTTACCAGCTCCTTTACAATCTCATAACATACATAATCTGGTCACTCAAGAACTTGAGATGTATCCTCTACCAAGTCTAACTCTTCTTGAGTTAATCTTATATACTGAGGAGTCTTTATATAATCAATAAATACTTTTTCTAACTCAAATAATGAGTTGTCTTTTCCATATCGAATTTCCATTCTTACTGGAGAGACATTTCCGTATCTTAATTTAGCTAAGCGTTCTACGTTTGAAGCTGATCCTTTAGTTAACTTTATAGTAGTTGGAAGCCCTCCAGATATTTGAGAATCCTCCTCATTTTGAACATCAGTACCCCAAGTTCCATCATAAGGATTAGTGGGATTAGTTTCAGAAACATTTACATTATGTAAATAAAAGTAAGGCTTTTTGTAGGAAGGCTTATTGTACGCATTAATTATAACTGTAGGTCACATATCTCCAGTCAATCTTTGAGCTGGAAACTGAACCTTGTTACCTTTATTATAACATTTGAAATTTTTAGCAACATTGTATTGACACACACAATTCAAAATATGAAAATAGTCATTTGGAAGCTCTACTTCATAGACAGCACCATATAAAGAATCAATTCCAGTTTCGTCTCCATATTTAGATGAAGCCAGTACTGGTCTCAATATTGCTGTTGCTTTAAGAACCCGCAAATCATCAGATGTTTGCTGATTTATATCATAAATGTTATATCGCTTATCTAAATACTGATAAAAAGATTTATTAATTAAATACACATAATCCTCCAGCAGTAAACTTTGTGCTCCTACTTTATTAGTTTCTATTAGAGCATATTCAAATAATTGTCTAGAGGTCATTTATATATTATTCTAGGTCAAGAGCTTTCACGGCATTAGGATTAGTGACTTCTAATTCATCGCCATACGTGTCTCTTTTAATTAGTGCTAACATCTTAGAATTTCTTGGGTCTCTCATCCATGCTAACACAGCATCTATTGTTCCTCCCAAAGGTATTCCATCACCATAAATGTAAACTCTGTTTTTACTGTAAATAACGTCCTTGTCCTTAGCATCCATAAATAATACTCTAAGTACAAGATCTTCTCCAGTATATAAGTTGATAATTTTATCAGGATCTTTACTAGCTATGTCTAATAGATACTCTTTAATGTCTGCATCAGGAGCATTTCTAAGATTTCTTCCAAGTAATCTTGCCATTTTGAGTCTTCCATCTGCTCCTTCCGGATCATTAAAGACGTAAGTCTCAGCTGTGTGGATTTTCTCTCTACGACTAACCTTCTTGCTAGTTTCGTATCCAGGTCTTTCCACATATAGTTCTGCTGCACTGTATTTAATGCCTGATTGTCTACTAAGAACATAGTTACCGTTCTTATCCTTTTGGTCAATAGTTTTAGCAATCAAAGAACAATTCTTAATAGCCTCCCATTGTGCTCTTTCAATAGGATTATCTAGATTAAATTCTTTTCCACTTTCAAACGTAATAGAAAAGTTTTCAGGAATATAGACTTTGCCGCTGTTTCTTTCAGCATCAGTCATAATCATGTCACCTTTTGAATCTACATATTTTACACAATCGGGATATTGTCCAGTCACTCTATCTTTACATGGTTGTAGAGTATATTTTTGACCTACTTTACCATATACACTTCTAAGGATAATTTTATTATCAACGTAGTCTTTTGCCATATTAATTCATTATTAATTAAAATATAAAAAGTGTTGTGGAGGGTCTTTGCCCTCCACTTATCTGTATATTTTTTGATACTATGCCTCAATTAACATATATGATCTATATGGGTTAAATACTGCAACTCCAGAATAACCCCAGTTAATAAGTTTACTTGCTGCAACAGCAGAAGAAACTACTCCAGAACTTAAACCGTCTAAACCACCAACTCCAGGGAATCTATTAGAAATAAAGTCTCCTCCTTTAAGAGTGAACATCTGCAAAGCAGGTTTACCGTCTACGGAGTCAGCTGTTAAGTCAATAAATACTCCAAAGGCTTTTCTATCCCATTCATAAGATAGAGCACGGTCAACTTGGAATGTAACTTGGTTTCCAGCAAATTCATAAGACTGGAATGTAGCACCTACCTCTAGATATTTATTCTTTGCAGTAGAGTACATATAAGTTGAACATGGTTTAAATCTAGACAAATATTCTGAAAGAACATTTTGAACCATTGTCCACATAATCTCATTGCAAATGAAGATGTATTTGTTTCCAATTGGTTTTTCAGACTTTTGAACCATTTCATTCATAGCAGTCTGGAATACATTAATAGTCATTTTGTTGAAGATATACTTACCGCAATATCTTTCGATTTGTGGAAGAACACCATCTCCAATATAAATTGGTCTACCAGTATCAGGGTCTTGAATAGTTGCTTTGCCGTTTTTATCAACGTTAGTTCTATTGAACATTGAACCGTTGTTACGAGCATATAAGAAAGAGTCTAACAATTGTTTTTCTTTCTTATCCATTTTGTAGATTGTCGGAATAAGAGATTTCTTATCCTTTCCTTCAGCTACTTGGATAAATACATTTTCCATAGCAGCAAACTGAGCTGAGTAAGATACATCAACACGGTGTGTAGTAATATATCCTCTGTGTGTTTCAACATTAGATTGATATTTGATGTAACCTTCTTCGTGCATTTCTGGCATAGCATTAGACTGGAATCTAGTAGTCATACCTACCTGGCAACCGTCTAGATCAAGAACTGAAGAATAATCGTTGTCGATTAGTCTTACTGTATATTCCCAGAAATCATCAGCTTTTCTAATAGGTCTTGAAACAACCTGACATTGCTGACGAGTTGCATCAATTTTAAAGATGTCATACTTTTCGTAGTATCTTTCTTTAAAATGCATAATAATATCTTCTCCTGCTGCACCCTGTTCTGGAACTGCAGCAAATTCTACACGTTTAATGTAGTTAGTTTCGATGTCCCATTCAAAATAAGGAGCTTCTAATGATTTGTACTGTTCTTTCTTATGATCCATATAGAAAACATTTCTAAGACCTTCTGTAAGGAAAGAAGTAGTTAAATATGGATACATACGTGACATTACACCTAAACGATGTGGTTTAGCACCTACGAATTTATAAAAATCTTCGTAAGTCTTAGTATCGTTCATGTTTTGTTTGTTGGATACGTAACTTGCTACTAGCATACTTTATTTTATTTTTATGGTTATTAATCTAAGTCTAAAATAGGAATATCACTACCTAAACTTATGGTTTTTTGTTTGTCTGATTTAGATGGAGAACTTTTCTTATTTATTTTAGATTTTTTACCACTTAAAGCATCCTTATAGCCTTCTTCATACTTAGTCTGAGAATGTTGTTTAACAACATCAGTCCAGTAATCATTTAGTGCTTTTATAGAATCAGCACCATCTAAAAGGAATCATGCCATTTTAACTATACTTTCTGGGTCTTTTAAGGCTCTATACATGTAGTTAGTTCCAGTGGCATCAGTTCCTAAAATAAATTCTGCAATGCGTTCTCTGTCTTCGTCCTCTAAGTCAAACGATTCAATTGTTTTTAAGCCATTGATAGCTTCTATCATAGAATTAGCAAAAGCCTCTTGTGCTTCCTGGTCTTTAGCTTCATCAACAAGTTTTTGTTCTTCTATCTTAGCTTCCTCTTTGGCTTTATATCCATCTCTTAATGCTTGTATCTTTTTATTCCATAGAGTCTCGTTAGCTTTCTCGTGTTCTAAATATTGCTGAGCCTCCTCTTCAGTAATATCTCCAAAATTATACTTTAAATCTAACAAGTATAATTCTTCATCAGATAACTTGTCTACTTCATAGTGAGGTTCGCTATTAGCTGCTACAAAATCCTCTATGGCTTTATTACGAACATAATCTAAGTAGTCTTCTACGGATAAGTTATTATCTCTTAAAAGACTTATAAATTCTGTCTCTTCAGGTTCAAGTCCATAGTTATCGTCTAAATCTGAAGAGTTTAATATATTGAGTTGCTCTTCTCTAGATAAACTGTTGAAATCAACTTCCTGGATATTTCCCTGCTCATCTTCGTACTTAATAGCTGATGGATCTTTTATACCTTTACTTTTTAGTAAAGCAACTAATAGATCATCGTCGTTATCTGAATTTTGGTCTGAAGTATCACCTTCGTCCCCTTTATTAGAGTCACCGTCGTCACCGTGATCATCTAAATTATCATCAAGCCCTTCTATATTTACAGAATCAAGAGCCTGATCATCTGAATCACCGTCTACGGGATCTATGTCTAAATAGTCTAAATCATCGTTCATATTAATTCCCTTTAAAATTATTTACAAAATTAGCTATATTTTACGTGTTTGCAAAATAAAAAACAACTCATTTTAATTAAACCTGCAAAGTAGTAAATTGTAGTAAGTTATGTGCTATTAATTATCTTGTGTTAACATAAGAATAGTATCAAGATTAGTTTCAGTCACTCCTCTAGTTTTATTTATCCTATTAGCACAATTTTTTAAATATTCTCTTTCTTCATTTGAAAATTCTATATCTACATAATGAGTTTTAGCCTTATCACTAATATATTTTAGCATTATGTTATTATTATTATCTGAATCTAAGACAATTCCCATGCCCTCTTCTTCTTTAGTTAATTTTATCTTTTCCTTTATACTTTTATTTTTTAACATATCCTCTATACTTCCATTCGGAGGAAGGAGTCCTAAAATAATAATTATTCTATCAACTACACTAAGTTTCATAATTTAAGTTTTACATGGACTTATCCATCATGTCTTGTTGTGATTATCTCATATGGCTATTATAGTTTCTTCTTTTCCAGATTGTTGAGAAGTTGAAGTTCCGCTACTTATTCCTCATAGTACCTTATTTCCTCCACCACTTATAGTAACAGTATATCCAGTATTTCTAATAAAATACATTTGCCCATCTTCTGGAGACGAGGGCATAGTTAATGTTACATCTCTAATAGCTATAACTATACTATCCATAGTACTTAAAGTAGTAGATTTAGCTATTCTTCTAGTTCTTAGTCTAAATCCACAAATATCTCCCTTAGCTAAATATAGAGCATGATTTCCAGAAGTAATCAAGTCATCATATGGAATAGCTCCAGTAACACTAACATATAATCCAGCATTTCCTCCTGGATAATCTTCTTTTAAATCTCTAGTAACTTCTAATCGTTGAGGAGCTACTAACGAACCACCACTAGTGGCTGGAATAGTATCTCCTCCCAAGTAAGCTGTAGAACCTACTGAGGAATCAGTAAATTTTATTAAATCAGCAGATAATAACATAGTCTTAGTCTTATCCGCCGAGGTAGCTTCCATTCTAGTATCTGACAATGCAAACCCTCCTATATTACCTTTATAAGAATATATAGTACCTTTAATATAAGCATTGTTAGCGTACATATTACCGTTCTGGTCTACATAGAAAGCTCCACTTTCTATTTTCTCTAGTTCTGTTTTAGACATTAACTTTCCAGGTTGGTTTGGATCAGTAGACGGAGTAATTACACCAGCTGAACTTATAGCGATTACTGGAAAGGTGTTCGTAGTATCTGCACCACTATAAACTCTCCCATTCATATAACAATTTTTGCTATTAGACCACATCATCGCATTACTAAAATTCCATCCCCCCATATGACCGTTATTAGCAAATAATATTTCTGTAGCCACTGATTCAAAAGATGCTCCAAACCTTTTTCAGTAATCGTTCTCTCCAGAAGTAGGAGGAGTTTTACCGCTGAAACTCCCGTTAACGGTTGTCTTACTATAATAATAAGCACCATTATGATATACAACTTCTACTAAGTCAGGGCTTCCTGTATAAGTAGCTCCTGATTCATAGTTACCTCTAAAATTCATAGCTGGACCTACAGGTCCAGGGTCTCCATCCTTAACTAACCTAGTATAAACAGCTGGTGTAGACCAAGTTCACAAAGATTCTCCAACATCTTTAACTCCATTGCTATACCAAACAACTGGTCACCTTTCACTAGGAGCAAGAGCCGATGCTGACCAGCCACTTGGCACATCGTAAGAAGGACTGGGAGTGCTAGGTGTCCTCTCATCATAGTCATAGAATATAGTTCTAAAGCTAGCCCCATCTTCTCCATTATCTCCTTTCGAAGTATATAAATTCCAATAATTAGTATTAGTAGGTAATACATTACCATAAACATCCTTTATACAGATATAGGTACTTCCTTCGTAGGAAACTACGTCCCCTTTATTATATTTTATATTGGAACTCTGTATAAATGGTCCTCTTCAATTTATCATAACTGCGGTAGAGTCTGGATCTTCTTGAGTTATATATCCTTTTATAAACAATTGCTTTAAATCAGAGTCAAATCTGATGTATGTATTTCCATTACCTATCCTAAAATTACCATTAATCATATCCCAATAACAATTTCCAGTTTGATCTTTTATAACTCCAGTAGTTATTGTATTTCCAGCAATTTCGGTAAACCCATACATAGTTTGAAAACTTCTTACTTTAGAAGCCTTTACTGTAGAGTCGCTAACTCCTCCAGATATTTCACTGCCTCCTTCACTAAGACTAGCTCTAGGAGTATTAAGTACTCCAACTCAGAACATATAATACCCATCCTCAGACTCTAAAAGTTTTTGTTCTGTAGACAATAAGAACTCTCCTTGATTACTAGTTTTACTACATTTTGCATACAAGTAGTAAGGCTTTCCAGGATCTAAACCAGACTGGTCGAAATCTGGAGCAGTAAGTGATCCACTTATGTTATGCAAAACCTCCCAAGTAGCTCCTACCGTATCATCATTATTTTCTAATCCTATTGTATTATGAATTAGCAATCCAGGTCTACTTATATCAACAATAAATGCGGCGAATCTATTTTCATCACCTAAGTGATTAGGAGAAAACTTAATATTTTCTAAACTAAATTGCTGAGAATTAGTACCAACAATTAATTGAGCTGTATGTACTGCAAGTGGAGTAATTTTCTCAGTAAAATAGTTTCCCTCTGGGTCAAACATCATATCAAATGTCTCCATTACGTCCTGCCAAGTTCTCTGTGTAAAATCACTTTGGTTCTTTAAAGCATCACGTATTTCATCTAAATTTCCAGTAATCATATCTTCTAAGTCATTAACATTAAATAATGTGTTTACCCAATAGCCACCTTGTTGTACTAGCAAATCCCCATCTCTAAGGTTAACTAACATTACATCTTCTAGTTCTGACAGTTTAGTAACTCCTTCAGAATTGTTGTTATTATTGCCAGCGCCTCCACCTAAAGGGATGAGTGATTTTTCTACTAAGGCATACATTCCATCCCCATTTCTTACATAGTAAAATCCAGTTTTAGTTCCAATATCATTAATAGTATCTACTACGTGAATAATAACAGGAGCGTTAATTTTACCATCCTTTATTAAGTCTATGAAGGAATTTCCTTGCTGTATTTTTACCTTACCCTTAGTTTGTATAACAAAGTCCTTATCTCTAGAACCAGCTATAACTTGCTTAGTTCCCAGAACGGAATCTGATCTAATTAACTCTTGAGACATTTTTATTTTACTTCTATAATTAAATTATCCTTATCTTTCTCAAGTAATTCTAATAGCTTATTGTAAGTAGCCCTAGAATTTAATACTTTTCCTTTAACTAAATTTTGCCCAACTAAAATGCACCCCTCTGTATCAGAACTAGTATTTCCACTGTGTATTCTTATTCCTAAAAAGTGAGGAACATTTAATAGCTCTGGAAGTATTTTTTTAAATCTGTTAGAATAGGATAAAACAACTTTATATGTTCCAGAAGGAATTGCTGTCTTTCCTTTAATCTTTCCTTCACATTTGCAGTCTATTCCATTAGGAGTATAAGGACATTCATCTGGAAGTACTCTAACTGTATCTTCCAAAGTATCACAAAACCATTCTCCATCAATGTAGAGCTTTCCTATCGTGTACTCTGAACCTTTAAAAATTCTATTCAATAATAGCTTCATAACTTATTACTTATAATAATTATTTCAAGATTAAACCATTTAAAGAGAATGTTCCGATTTTATTTTAAATTTGGAGTTCATCTTTAGATGGTTCCAGTCTGCAAATATATAAATAATTATGCCTTATTCCGAATTAATTAAGTTAAATTAAGTTAATATACTCCTAAACAAAAATACCACCGATACAATTAAGTACCGATGGTATCTTTAGCTAGTTAGCTTTTTTATTTGCCTTAAATGTATTTACCAACTCGTCTACATCCTTATCAGTAAATTTAATTCGTCCTACTGTAAATCCGCCCATTCTCTTGATTTCTTCTCTGGCTGCTTCTCCAAGCATATCCACATTTATATTTCCATTCTTATCAATAAACAGATCTATAATTGGTCCATATTTATCAACAGCGTTTTTAACTACATAATTTACAACAGCTTGTGTAGGCAATGAATTTAATCCAAACATAGTAGATGCTAAGTTTTTAGCATATTGTTCAAATGTTTTTACTAAAATCTCTTTATCGCTCATAATTTATTAATTTAATTACTGGTTATTTGTAAGCATCTCCTCATATTTTTTCTTGAGGTCTGGGTCATTTTCTAGTAAATTTAGCAACTTGTCAATTTTTTGTTGCTTGGCTCTTAACCCTTCATTTACCCTTTCTTTTTGCTGTTTGATGGTTGTTAGAAGGTTATTAGCAGCTATTTTTCCGTCTGGAGTAGTAACATACTCCACAGCAAATTTGCTTCCTAAATATCCCAAAAACCCTGCCTCATATGTCTGTTTGGCAAGTTGATATTCTCTTGACTCTGCCATAACAGCCTGCTCTTCTGAACTCATAGAAGAAACAATTTTATTAATTTCTTCCAAGACTGGTACAGACGCCTGCTTTTGTTGCTGCATTGCTTGCATAGTTTGCATCTGCTGCAAGTAGGTAGTCTGTAAGTCTTGAAGATTAGTACCAAACGGATTTTCAAACATACTAATTAAATCTTTCTATAAGAATATTTACGTTATAAGCTGGAGCATCGACTGAATTAATATTTAATGCAGAAGCTCCCGTATTTGTGATAGTTATTACATCTCCTTTATTAAGAGACAATACTGTCTTAATCTCATACTCTGTATTTATGGCGGTTGCACCACTTGCTACTGGAGCTGCAGATACTATAACACCGTTTACAGAAATAGTAGGTATAATAGTAGAAGAAACAGTCCCAGGAGTACCTATAGCAGAAACATCTATCATATATGTACCCTTGTTAGTAACAACTAATGAGTTACCAGAAACTATAATATTGTTAGCACTAGAAGTAGCTACAATGCTTCCTGGTTGTAAAACTCCGCCTAATGCCGCCCAAGTTTGGGTAACATTATTCTTTATATAAGTGTATCCAGGCGTACTGGATACACTTCTTCTGCAACAACTCATATTTACTTCCTTTTTAAATTACTATAAACTTTGAGAATTTCCGCAGCATCCTGTCCAAGTAGTTCCGCTGCCATTAGGAGTGAAAGGAGTACAATACAAAGGAGTGATATTAGGAACAGGAGCACATAGATTACTATAAGCATACTTTAATTCTCCATCAATTTTGTGATCTAATTGTCTTTGTAGATAAGCATCAGAAATCAAGTTTTGTTTTTCAGCTCTGCAGCAGCAATCGTCGGTATATTTGTTAGCCTTAACCTGAGTTAATTCGAACATTAATGGAAGAGCAGCAGCAGTAGCGGCTTCTTTCTTTTCAAGTTCATTAATTCTAACATTCAATCTAGTAAATATATCAGTTTTTTCCTGAATATCTTTTTCTCTATTTGCTGACAATTTGTCGCATAGAGTAAGATTTTGAACGTTATCTCTAGTAATAAGGTCTACATACATATTACATTTTTCTCCTATATCCTGGATACGTCCTTGATAGTTTTGGTCACTCAAAACTTTAGTTTGACCATTGATATAAGTGTATAGATCTATATCATCTTGCATAGACTGTACTCTATTAGACCAAGCTAAATTATCAGCCATTTGACCTTGAGCATAAGCCATTTGCATTGCTCTTTCTGCTAAGCTACAGTTTCCGTTGTTTCCTCCAAACAGACCACCTAATAGTCCGCCATTGTTTCCACAACCGCATCCGCCGTTGTTAGATAGAGCAGCTAGACCTGTACCAATGATACCAAGAGTTAAAGCTGCATTAGTTTTACCTTTAGAACCGAACTTATCTTCGGCTTCTGACATTGTTAAAAATTCTGCCATAATGTTTAAAATTGTGTGTTAGTGATTCGTCTTATCTATTTTTTACGCGTAAAATCAAATTTTTATAGAGTAGTTTTTCCCTTTTATTTACACTGCAAAGATAATATAAATCTATGAGGTTGTCAAATAAATTATTAAAAATTGTTAAAATTAACAATTATAAAGAAAGCGTGCTAAAATCTGTTAAAAGATCTTAACACGCTTTTGTTAAAAATTATTAAATAAACTACTTATGTGATAATTATATAAATATAGACTATTATTACTTAGCTATTTCTACATAAAGACCAACTAAAGCTGATAAATCATGATATACTGGCTGTCCAGAGTTTCTAGTACATTTATAGACCACACCATTTTGTGAATAATATTTACCAGCAAATAATTCCATATTATTATTATAAGGAATAGGATCTTCTAAAGTTCCTTGATTAGTTTCGTTAATTTCTTCATATAAAGCAGCAGTATGAATTGAAGGTGGTTGATTTTCTAATACAGTAGCTATAGTCTGTTTAACTTTATATAATTTATTTTGATACAATACTTTCATTCCAGTATCTAATTTTCCACCTACAAAAGATTCCCATTTAGGATAAAGTAATTTCATTGAAAGAGATTGTTCATCTGTAAGTTCCAAAGTGTTAATAAATGATTGTGCAAATAATACACTTTGATTTACTACAGAATTTTCTTCATATTCTTTTGCAGCTGTTACTAAACCTTCAGAAGTTAATTCTACCTTATCAGGAAATTTAATATCATAATTCACTTTTTCCAAATCTTCTAAAGAAGTACACTTCTTAATAGAATCTATTAAATCTTCTCTATTACTTTCACAAGTTTCATAGTATTCATTTAATCTAATCATTGCTTGTAAAGCAGACTTACTGTCTAATGAGATACCACAATCTACACAAGGAATAGTAACATTAGCATCACTATTTTCACATTTAATTTTAATAGTAGATATAGCATCTTTACTTAATACACATTTATGACCATTAATTGATGTTTCGTTTTTAATAAAAAATTCATTACACCAACTTATAATGGTTTGTTTAATATCTTCTATAGATGGTTTAAAATAGAACCTTTCATAAGTCCAAGTAGCTAAATTAGTTGGAATTGTTCCAGGTTCGTTTTCTGGAGTGCCTTCTTCTTTATCAAATACATCTTTATAATACCATCTAACTACAAAAACGTTTTCACTTTCTTGTTCAAATTGTTTGTAATTAGTCTTTAAATCAGTAATTCTAATCATAATTAATAGTTGTTTTGAATTATTTTGTTTAATAATCTATGCTTAGTAGTATATTCTTCCTTACATATAAATTTACTATAATCTGGAGCTATGTCCACTACTTCATATCATCTTTTAGAAATCATATTAGCATATTTCTTTCTTATATTATAGGATTCGTATTTACCTAAAAACCCATAGTAGCTATTAAGAACGCTTATGAAATGCTCAGCTTTTTCTGCTGGATAATATTCATATTTCTCAGCTAGATCGTTGAATTTAAATATAGTTTGATGTAAGTATGCTACTGTCCTGTTTGCAGAATATTTAAACTTACCTTTAACTACAGCTCCTATAAATTTACAACCTTTCTTATAATATTGAATGTATAATTTCTTAGGGTGTAAAACTATTTTAAGATTATCTTTTAAGTAATTTCTTATTCACGGAACAGAATCTAATAGTAGTTTTTTGTCTTTACTTATTACAAAGAAGTCGTCTACATATCTGCCATAGTATTTGAATTTCTCTACCATTAGTTTGTCAAAAGTATTCAAATAAAAATTAGCAAACATTTGACTTGTTAAATTACCAATTGGCAGTCCATAATCTTTGTCTACAGTAAATAAAGATTTATTAGCTGGCAAATCATCTCACATGAAATCTGGAGATTTTCTAATACAATTGTTTTGAGGGCAATTGTTTACAATTTTTGTTACTAGTTCTAGTATTATATCAACATCATCTTCTTTATAATTTTCTTTTATAAAAGTTATTAACATTTTCAATAAAGTAGGTTTGTGGATAGACATAAAAAATCCTTGCAGATCAAATTTAGCAATGTAACAAGGTTGAGTGTAGTTTTCACTACACTCTTTTACTTGTTCATGAAGTCTATTTATTCCGTATAGAGTTCCTTTCTCTACTCTACAATTGTAATTGTCTTTTATAAATTCTCTCTCAAATAAGGGTTCTAATCTTAACATAACTAAATGATGTACAACCCTATCTCTGAAATCAGCTGCAAATACCTCTCTCTTTTTAGGTTTAGTTACTATAAATGCTATACTTCTTCCTATCTCATAAGTTCCATCCATAATATCTTTGTATAGTTTAGCACATTCTATTTCCCAATTTATTTCAAATTTTAATGCATTACAAGTATTTCTCTTATTTTTTCTGCATTTGTAATAAGCAGAAATTACATCCTCTAAAGCAATCATACAATATAATTAGGGCACTTAAAGAATATCAGGGACGACAGTAGAGGGTGAAGTTCTTATCGTTGTTGTTGATGTTCAGTGTTGTTATCATAAAGCATTTTATTCTTTATTTCATATAGTTTTCCATTCTATATGCTCAGACTATATCTTTATCCTAACAGGATAATGGGCGCTCGTGTTAGTATTATGTTCTCTTAAAATTTAATTCGGATTTTTCTTTTAAATGGTAAGAGTTTCAACTATTAGTCGTTGAACCTTCTAAAGTTGTTAAGCTCTAGCTTGGCTGCTGATTGTCCATATTAATAGGAGGATTTCCAGCAATTCACCCATTTTTCTAATATTCATTACTGAATATTGAGGCTTGTTTAGTAAACCACTATCTCAATTCAATTTCCACGCGTTGTTCGACGAGTACTCCGTTGCGTTCTTACGATTATATTGTCTTAGCTATTTCGTGTATTTTTATATATAATTTTTGTAATATTTTTACACGGGTCTAGCACGTAAGCAGCTTCTTTAAGTTTGTTTAAAATAAATAAATAACATCTTACTCTAAACTTAGGCTCCTCCTAGCATAACCTTAGTCACACTAGCTCTATTTTATATATTGTTGTTAAGATGCTTGCATACATAAGCATTCCTCTATATTAGAGAAATGTTGAACGAAACGTGCTTGTTGTTGATAACTTATCAACTCTTTTTCAAAACTGGCTCTTATAAGTATTTTTACCGTTTCGTATTTAACCCTATATTTTTCTAGACAACTTTGTCTAGTATTAGGATTTTCCCAGTTTTGATGAGCTAGCGCCAAATAGGCTACTAGCTCACAACTATTATCCATAATTCTGTCTCCTAATGTAAATCTTGAGTTTTTAGGAAACGTTTCTATACATCCTATTACTTCTAACATAAACTTATATGTTTTCTCATATAACGGTAAGCTTTCTATCTTACTTTTCATGTCATATTGCTCTTTTGTTTTAGTTTTTAACAAAGTTAATTTTACTTATATTGTTTCATTTAATTTCATCTATATTTTATAGTACATATCAGGGACGACAGTAGAGGGTGAAGCGCTTACCGCTGCTGATGATGGTACCACTATCTCAACTCAATTCCCACGCGTCGTTCGACGAGTACTCCGTTGAAGCCCAATGATAACCTGTAAGCATAGCTGTACCTCCAATTTTACTTAGAGCACTATCTACCTGAGATTTATTATTATAAGCTGTTTGTCATTCACCCAAAGCTGGAAGGTATCCTTTTCTATTTTCACCCCCAATATTAATGGACTTCGATCTACACCAACCAGCAGCTATATCTTCACTAGAACCTAAGGCAGATATAATTTTATCGGTATTAGAATTTCCGTCATAGTCTAACTTAGCTTCAGTATTATTTGTAATATTACTTAATCCTGGAACATCTGTACCATATCCACCTCATTGGATACTATCATTGCTGTTTGTCTTATCTATAATAAAACTACATTTATCACTAACAACAGCAACTCCTACAGCTTTACTATTGTTACTAGTGTTCCAACTACCTACAGCTGTAAGTTTACCGTCACTATCACAAATATATACACCATTAGCAATCTTAGTATAAGTCATAGTTACTGATCTAGATACTTGATTAGCTGTGAAAGATTGAGTAGCTGGAGTATTATAGCCCTTTATATTAGAAGCTGAAATATTATAACTAGTTCCAAATGGAATTTTATAGACCTTTGGAGAAGTAGTCTGAGAACCCTGACCGCTCACTGTAATAGTATAACCAGAAGCCCCACTTACATTAACAGTTAAAAATTCTGATTGATATGTACCAGTTTCATTTTTACTAGCTGAGTTAGCTGTTCCAGATATAGCATCTGGAGTTTTATAGCCAGTCACTTCAGAGAAAGTAATATTATAACTAACTCCAAACGGTATCATCAATGTTTTGGAAGTATCACCGTCAGCAAAAGGAACTGGAGTAGAACTAGAATTATACCTTATCGTAGCTGTAGTGTTTCCAAGACCTTCACTTTGGTTGGATGCCCTGGTAACGGTCAGTTTTGTAGACTTATATTCTCCAGATTTGCTCATGGAGGCGCCTGCAGCAGTATCTGATATAACTGAGGGTTTTGTATAGTTAGAAATTTCTGGGAAAGTGATAGTAAATTCGCTTCCAGTTGGCACATTTATAGATTTAGTCTCTTTTCCATTAAATTGCAACTGATGATCTTCACTATCAAAATTTACAGTTACAGTTAAAGAGCTTAGCTCATCTGACTGATTAGATGTAACTTCTATAGATAATACAGTAGTGTTATAAGATAATGTTGCCGTTCCAGAAGTGCCTTCAGCTATTTGTGATAGAGGATTAGGAGTTTTATATCCTTCAATATTTTCTCCAGTTATAGTATATTCAATTCCGGTAGGAATATTTACACTTTGAGGAGTATTAGTCCAATTGATCTCCTTGCTTACTTTATCATAAGATAATGTTAACTTTAAACCATTTAAAGCAGAATCTGGCTGAGACTGATTAGAAGTTACTGTGATTGTAGTGAGTGTAGTCTGATACTCCGAATTAATTGTTCTTGTATTTCCTGCGATAGCTGTAAACTCTTGAACATCTGGAGTTTTATATCCTTCAATAGCCTCACATTCTATTGTATAGCTTACATTTACTGGAATTGATGCAGTTAGTGGAACTCCACTCCAAGTTAAAGTTGTGGTGTTGTCTAAATATTTAATATGAATTTTAACTCCCTCTAACTTAGCATCTGATCCTTGATTGGATGTTAAAGATAGAATTAGAGTTTCATTAGCTAATCCTCCACCACTTCCTGCTATCTTCCAATCTGCCTTATCTTTTTTTAAATCATATAGTTTGTAGAATACATACTCTTTTTTTTCTGTATCATAATATCTTGCTTCATCTCCTATACAGAAGGTATATGTTACTCCTTCTATAATATAAGTTAAGGTATTCTCTCCTGGAACAGATTCTAGTGTTGGAATGGGGTGTGCTAAACACTCTACTCATTTTCCACTTTTTCTATTATACATCTTTCCATCTTCAGGAGCGTCTGGAAACTGTTGAACACCTATTTGTGAAATTGGCAAATACTCTTCTTCGGGAGTATGACCATCCCACTGAGGATTAGGAATTTTAAAAACTGCCATATTAATTCTTTTAATAATTTAAATAAATAATCTTCTTTTAAATGGTTTATTTTTCATCTTCTAAACTCTTCACTGCATCTTCCAGAGCATTGATATTTGGGGACTCAATGATCTTTATTCCTGGAATTGTAACTCTGTAGACAAATTTGCCTGCAGAGTCTATTCCAGATAGAATACTAGATGTAGGGTAAATAGCTAGTATTCTTTGTTTACAATTAACAAGTCTTTCTTCATTAGTCATAATAATGTAAACTAAGAGTACCTTTAATAGTTAATTCGTTATTACTATATTTAACTGTGTTATCTATTATAGAAATACTAGATATACTCTTTAAATCAATAGTAGCTACTGATTCAGAATTGTCCATAATATCTACATAATTATAAGCAGTATCTAATAAGTAACTTTCATAATCAGAGTCAATTTGTACTAATTTAGGCACTTTTGATAATGAATATTTTAAATCTATTGGTTCATTTATAACTCCAGAGCTATTTAAGGTTTGATGGGTTTCTTCTGATATAGTTATTGAATATTCTCCTGCGGGAATTTCTGTAAATGTTACAGATGTGTTATCTCCTGTATTTTCTACTCTTCTTACTTTATCAGAAGCTATAAATTCAACTTTACTATTCTTAGCGTTAGAAGTTACTGTAACTGAATAAATAGGTTGTACCTCAATATTTAATGTAGAAGAATCTATCAATACTGCTTCCGAATATCTAGAAGTGGTTTCAGTCTCTTCTACTTCAATAGTATAATTGCCATGAGTTATATTTCCTAATGTAGCTTCTCCACTTGCGTTAGTAACTCCAGTAGCAACTAACTTTTGTATGTCCATGTTTTCTGGATTAGACATACTAGAATCAAATACTAATCTATCTTGTTCCATACTATACAGCTATTATTTCTTTAAAACTATTAACATCTTTTGATTCTGTTAATTCACCTCTAAAAGCAAGACGTGAACCTTTAGTATAGCTTATAGAGGTTGTAGTGTCGTTAGCATATGTATATGCTATGCTACCATTACCCTCAACTGCGTGCGCTCCAGAACGGGATAGGATTATTTCTTTACTCCCTAGAGTGTAATAGTAAGCACAGTAATTTTCTCCCAGTTGTTCTTGACTCTGTATAGAAGTAGGTATTACATCAAAGAATGGTCCTTTTTCAGCTTGTATATGTGATATATAGCCCATAGAACTATATGCTTTGACTGTTCTAACAGAGTTGTCTAGATTAGTTATACTCCAAACATTATTATTAATAATAACACCTTTTACATATTCCTCAAGACCTCCAAATACTCCTTCTATACCTCTAAAGTTTACCCATCCAGAAGAGGCTTTTTCTGTGTCTCTATTTCCTAAAGCATCAGTCCCTCCTGTTTTAGTATTATATTCTGCCCCACCAATTCCTAGAACAGCTTGTGAGTGTCTATTTCTATATTTAGCATAGAACAACATAGCTATTTGACAATGCTGATAATAGTCAATAATCTGATATCCAGTTCCTCTAGATTCTGAGTAGGTAGTAGCATTATTAAATGAAATATCGCCTTTAGGAGTTACTCCACTTCTACTGTATAATTTCTTACTTGATACATATCCTTTATATGCTCCAATCAATGAAGCAGGAACGTGTATTCAATCTTCCCCTAAGTTTACACGAGAAAATCTATATGCAAACTTAGCACCTCCTAAATTTTCATAATGGTAATAATACTCTGGCAAATACACCATTACATCACCTTCTGTACCATCAGTTTTAGCCACAGAACCATCAAAATATTTTAATCTAGTATTTTCATCTAGTCTTATAAATGTTCCAGCTTTATCTCCTGTTCTCTTAAACAGTACACATCCCATTTCAGAAAGTATTTGAGATATAACAGAATCCTGAGATTCCTCTCAAACATTTACTGTAGCATCTGGTACTGGTTCCGATGTCTTAGTAACATTTGCTGTAACATTATACACTTTACTTATCACAAATGTGATAGCATTGATATTGTCTAATATATCCTTTGTAACTACTGCTTTAGAATAACCATCCTTCTCAATAGTAAAGGTGTAGGAACCATTTAAAAGATGTGTAGAAATCATTCCTCCTTCAGTTGTCTCTGTAATATAGTCTAAGACTCCATCTTCAGACTGTATCCTTACTAATGCATTTGGTACTATATTTCCTGATTCTGTATTTTCTTTAACCGTTATATTTACAGTAGCTCCCTGTTCCAATACTACTTCTTTACTTAAGTCACTACTCAAATTTTCAATAATTCCTGAGTAAGGAACATAGTCTTGATGCTCTACATAAAATGTAGAATCTTTTCCTGCTCTTAGTCTTAAAGTGGCTTCTCCAGATTCATTAGTTGGTTTCAGCTTTGAAGGACTATTATTTGGAATTATTTTTGCATTTTGAACAATTTGAGTTCTCTTATTATTGAGTGAGGCAAATGCACGCACCCTACGCACATTGCCCTTAAGAGATTTATTTAGGTCACTTTTATTTCAATGCATTGATCAGCTGGAGCTAGAATTGCATTGCGTGCTGGTTCAATAATAATAGTCTGTTGCTATTGCTGTGCCTCCGATAAGTGACATACAAGTATCTATTTCGTCCTTGTTATTATATGCTTCCTGTCATTCACTGCACGAACCTAAATAACCTCTTTCACCATTTTTAAACAAAAAACTTTGACACCAACCAGCCGCATAGTCAGAAGTATTTCCATATTGTGCTACAATAGCGGATGAATTTTGAGCGCCTCTATAATCAGTAGTCCTTGCCATTAATGGTTCAGTAGTCGTGGTTACACCTGGTACAACATCCTGTGCCCCACCTTTACTTCATATTTGAGTACTACTATTATCTGTTGGTGCGATCACGAATTGGCATTTGCTTAACAAGACAACTACTCCTACTGCTTTGTTGTTGTTTTCGATACTCCAATTAGAGCGAGTAACGAGACTATTATCCGTATCAAGGATATATATCCCTTCTTCTGTACTTCCTTGAAATGGGAGAAAGGTAAAAGGCAAAACTTTAAAACTGCTATTTTTAACTGGTTGAAGAGATTTTCCATCTTGCCAATAAAGAGCCGCGTTATTAGTAGGTCCAAACTGGGTACATGTTTGAATATATTGGCTCCCCCATAAAGAAAGACCCAATGTACGCAAAATCTCTTCCACCTGTGTTCTGTAAGAATACAAAATATTTACCTCACCAAATGAAGGTAAATAACCACTTTGTCCATTCCCAAACGCATATGTCTTAGCATATTTTGCCGCAAGTGCGTTGTCAATTCCTAAAGCAGATATTATCACATCAGTGTAAATAAACCCATGTGTTGCTTTACTTAAGTTTGAGATTGGTATACCAGAACTTAACAACGGTACATTGGGAATCAAAGTGTCTCGCCCACCAAAAGGATAGCTTTGGGCACTTATGGCTGTCGATACCATAAACGAATTAGTATCAGTTGAAATACCTATACCACATACATCAGATGTTCCCTTACCAGATAATGCCCATTCCTCTTTTGTGTAACGATTATCGTCTTTATCATAGATATACACACCATTTGGAACAGGATTGTATTCATAGGTGCAGAAAGGACGAGAATTACAAGGATTGGTTTTAGCATAACCACTGGGTGCAGAATCACCCCAATAAGCACTCCAAGCGGCCTGTTCGTTATATTGTGTCGAAGTCCAGAATATAGCACTGCCAATAATAGCTCCACCTGCTATGCTTATTGAACCATTTATAATGGTTCTATTTAGTCGGGCTACATTCCACTGTCCACAAGAAGGCAAAAATCAAGAACCCGCGCCAAATCCTTCTGTAGAATAAGCTGCACACTTATGAGCCGCCGTGTCTTCCGTTGGTTTCGTAAGTATGATATTTTGAGAATTTGTCTTACCTGCAAAATCACAAAGAGCTAAAGAAGTGTTTGTTTCAGTTGTAACATCAGGAATAAGGCTATTCGTAGAGGACCAGTAATCACTTTGTACGTTTTGCAAAGCAATAAAGTCAAAATCCTTGCTTCTTACATCAGTAATAACCCCGACACATGTTTTAGTTTCACTTAAATTTGTACTTCAAGTTTTATCACTATATACAAAATCTCCAACTTTTGGTCTAAAAATTAATTCATGTTTTTCTCTACCCTTAACATTAAAATCTACAGCCCAGGTATTATTTATATGTTCTCCATTATATTTAACTCATAAGTTTTCTGGAGATTCAAATATTCCATTTCGTTTAATCATAGGCTCATAGGGAACCCATGAGCCATTATGATTAATATATTGTTCTATTATCTTAGTTGTCATATGTTATTGAGTTACAATTTGAAACCATATATCTCCATCTTTTCCTCCAGATGGCTCATCAGCTGAAACTGTTATTACTGGAACTTTAGAATTAACTTCTTCTTTTGCATAGTAATTAGATAAATCTATAGAAGTATTTCCTATCAACTCAAATTTCGAGCCATCCCAAATGTATTCGTTATAAACATCTTGACCTGATCCAGACTTAGAAACTAAGTATAAAACATTGCTATCTCCAGTTTGAGGTAATGATTCCACTTTCTTTACTTCAAACTGATGTACTTTAGCTATCTCTCCATCTACATAAGTTTTTGTAGTATAATTAGAGTCATTGGATAGCTGGCTTGTCTTTGTTGGAATAGTAGGTTTATTTAATATCTCAGCAGCATTTCCTGCAGATGCATTCCAATCTGGCTTTATATTAACTTGAGCACCTTCTTCTATTCCGTCTAATTTATTCTTTAGTGGATTAGTAAAATCGTTGGTAGATAGTCCCTTTCCAGGAACTTTAGTTTGGAACAATTCATTAGACTCTTCTTTAGTATAGCTTTCTACTACCTCAGATTCAGATAAATCTACCCAGATAGGAACTTTAGTTTCAGGTTTAACACCGCTTGAAGTGTGAACTTCTTCTGGAATAGCTACTGCCTTTCCAGAAATTTCTATAGGCTCCCCAGCAAATGTTATAGATTCAATTTTATTTACCTGAGCTTTAGCTTCAATACCTTGAAGTTTGGTGAAGTTTTCACTAGACATTAGCCCGGCTTCTGTTGTACTAGCCATAGAAGAAGTTCCTCCTAGAGGATCCCAGTCAGTTCCTGTTCATGCATAGTTAATATCAGTTTTAACAACATTTCAAACATCACCTACTTCATTACTTTGAGTTGGAAGATCTTGATAAGTAGGTTTAGAACCTTTGTATTTATAAACACCAGGAATATTAACTCCCTCTATGAGATCGTTTACTTCAGTCTTTGTATATATATCTGGCTTATTTAATATTTTAGCCCCTCCAGACTCAGCATTCCAATCAGCTTGTGCTAATCCATCTAGCTTTGTTTTATCTTCTTTAGACATTAGACCATCTAAAGAAGGAGATGCCAATTCTGTTGTTCCCTCAACTAGTCCCCACTTGGCTCTTCCATCTGAGATGTCAAATAATTTGTAAAATCTGTATTCTTGTTTATCTGTATCGTAAAATCTGCATTCGTCTCCTATTCTATATTTATAGTTTGTTCCTTCTAGATTGTAGCTAAGTAGCGACTCTCCAGGAATATTGGATACTGTCACAATTTCAGACATTGGGTAATAAACTCCCTGAGTCCAAATTTCTCTAGTGTCCTCAATAAATGCAATAGAGTCTGGTTTTACCTCGGATGCAGATAACTTAGCTTCGAATCCAGCTTTTGTCTTCGCTTGAATAAATAATGTTTCTATCATATTATTAAGTTATTGTAGTCCAATTTGTGTTATCAATAATGCCTCCAACTATGACTCCTCCTGAATCGGTTATAGTTGTTCATGCTACATCAGGACCTCTAGTAATCATAGCATGAAGCTTACTTATAGCAGTTTCAAAACTATCTCCGGGCTGAGGTTGAGAGTTGTCTTTAGATGGTCCATAGTCTTCTCCAAGTATTCCATCATAGTCATAGAACTCGCCGTGAGTGTATATTTGTCGAGTGTCTTTGATAAAAACAATACTAGTGTCTAAGATATTTCCAGATTCCAGCTTCTCCTTAAATTTAGAGAATGTTTTGAAATGAATAAACCTCTTTTCAATAGCCATTGTACTAGTATATTTAAAATGAGAGGAGAATTAACCCCTCTCTGTTAGTCTTCTTCACCTCATTCTAGTAGAGATTCCGCGAACTTTTTAGCTCCTTTAATAGTTTCGGAATCTTTAGTATCTCCGTTAGTTCCTTTAAGTTCTGTTTTTGCTGCTTTTACTTTGAAGTCCACTGAACCGTTTACAGTGTCATTACCGTTTAACTTAGTAATGGCAGCTTCATTAGCTGTGACACGTTCTTCTAATTCTGTAGTACTTGTAGCATTTTCCTTTATCTTATCTTCTAATTTCTTTAAAGTATTATAGTCAGCCGAAGCTCCACCTTTTATACCTGCTATGGCATCAGTGTTAACCTTAATTTGTGCGTCTAGTTTAACATCGGCATCATTTAAACTAGTAGCGTCGGCTATATAATTTGATTCTGAATTAGCTACATAAGTATCTGTAGACTGTCCAGTAACTGCTTTTCTTGCATTATCTGCATCAGTGCCAGCTTTTTTAGCGTCAGCAATAGCTGAGTCAATTGCAGACTGGTTTTTAAGTCCTGTTAATTTAGCAATCTCTGTATCTAATACCAAAGATTTACCTACTTCCTTATCTACTTTTTTGTCTAAAGCTGTCTGAGTAGCTGTAGAAACAGGAAGATCAGCAGGAGCTAGGTTTTCTACACTACCTAAACCTACTTGTTCTTTTGTTACTTCGTGAGGATTATCTGTGTCAGCTACGTGAGTATTTAATTTATCAGTAGTAGCTTTCCCTTTGCTACCTTCATAGGCAGTTCCAGCAACTTCTCCTAATACTAGATTACCAGAAGTAATTTGAATAAGACCTGATGTGTCTCCACCCCAACGATATTGCTTGTTACCATCAGCTACAGCAATATAAATCTTTCCAGCTTCTGGAGTTGTTCCAGCATCCACTGCTGTTGTGTAAGTAGCTTTAAATAATTTCTTCTCTGCAGTAGCATAGAATAATTGTCCTACTACTAAGCCAGATGTTGGAATATTAGCTTTCGCAGCTACAACTTTCTGAATTTCAATTACGTCATCAACGTAACTTGGAAGTTGAGTAGAAGGAACTTTACCATCAGCACCAAGACTTGCAACACCGTCTGCCTGACCTATCTTAGAGCTGTCAATCTTAGAATCTACAAGCTCTTTTAATACTTTACCTTGTTCTGCAGATAGAGCTTTATCGGCACCACCAGTAGTTAAATCATTTACAATCTGGATAATAGTTTGATTTCCGACGTCAACACGTTGCCATCCAGAATAGTCTCCTGAAGTAATTTTAGAAACATCTTTTAGAATATATACTGCAGGTTTACCTTCATCGTCAGCAACTACTACCATCATACCTTTATAGTAGTTCTTACCGGAGTAAGTACTAGCTGCAATAAGGTCTGCCTTTGTAGGAACTAGAGAACGAGCATCTAGAGGAGCTTGACCTCCTGGCTCAAAGTTAACAGCGAATGCAGCAACACCCGCAGGACGATTACCAGTAGCAGCAACAGCCATAGGTTCACTGTCCATAAACGGAACAGTTGTGCTATTCATAGCAACCTTACGGAATACTTCGTCAGTTATTTCCTCACCTTCATATGTATATGGTTCAGAATTTAGCATTCTTGAAACATTAGCAACAGTAAATCTTAACTGTAGTGCTCCAGATAAAGCTCCTTGTGTAGTTAATTTCTTATATGCTACATCATTGCCTTGAACTGATATATTCCCTGCATCAGAAATTACATAGTTGGCTGAACTAAATACTTCCCATTTACCAGATACGGTATTAAAGAATTCTACTTTAGTTACATTCTTTTGAGAAGGGAATTTAAATTCAAGACGTGTTCCAGTAGAAGCTTCAGAAGCAAATTTAGCTCCGATTAAAGTATCAGTCCATTTTTTTAACGGAAGTTTAGTATCTGGAGTAGGACCAGACGGCATACTACTTTCTCCGTTACCTGTAGAAGCATTAGCTCCGTTACAAAAATATGGATAAGTACCAAAGATTGAAGTGCTTGCTGTTACACTGCCTGCAGGTAGTGGGTTGGGAGTTACACTAGCTTTATTACCTTTAGATGTTAACAAGGTATCACCTTGACCGTAGTTAACAGTTAGGTTATAAGTCATTTGTCCTAATGTGACTTTTTGGGAGGCGTCTAAGGCAGCAGAACCTAATTTGATGCTACGACCAGTTTCTGCACCAGCACGGTTTTTATTTGCTTGCCCTACTACAGTACAAGTACCTCTATTAAATGACACGTTAAAATCACTTTCGGCTCCAGGAGCTGCCTGTCCAACTTCATAAATACCATTAGAAGCCCAACTACCTTTAGGAGAGATTGAACATGATGGGTTTTGAACAGTAGGCTGAATTTCTTCAAAAAGAATATCATCAAAAATTTGGGACAGTGTCTTTTTCTCCAAATCTGATACCTTTGTGCCTTTAGCTAAACCACCATGTTTTTCTGGAGTAGTTAATTCATCAGGTAATTCTGATGTGTACATCAAATTAGCAGAAAGTGTGTCGTCAATACTATCTAATTTAGCTTTATCTGCTGCAGACATCAAACCTGCCTGTTGTGTGGTAGCTGTAGCAATAGTAATTGTGTGTTGATCTCCACTAGCATCCGTAAATTGAATAGACCCATTATCTCCAAGCTCTACTGATACTAATGATTTTTTAAGTTTCTCGGCTAAGGTTCCGTCTATTCCATAGACCTTACCGTTCATTAAAATTTCGCTGGTGTCTTGAGCGAAATAGACTGCATCTAGATGCTTACTAGCAGCATCATAGGAATTTTTACTTCCTCTAAAAAATTTAACTCTCGCCATAAAATTTTTAAATTTAATCAATTACGTCGTGTCAATCTATACTTACATATAATCCATCATTTTCATCTGTCAACAAATTACCCTCTTTAGAGGATATACTAACAGTTGAAGACATTTTAGCTAATGATATATAATATGTATGTACTATATGTTCATCTAATGTACTATACAATTTATAAAATAAAATATAATAATTTCCACCCTTATTAACTGGGTTTGAGACTGAGTCGTATTTCTTTCAATCTACATAATTAGGAGGATATTGTTGTATTTGTTCTTCTGTTATGTTTTCTATATACAATCCATAGAGTAACTCCTTGTTAGGAGACTGAAATTTACCCAATAAGTTCTCCTCAGATATGGATTTTCCGTATAGTTTTATAAACTCTCCATCTCTTATAACTTGTATATTACCAGTCAGACCTTCTGTATCTATTGATATAATCTTATTATCCTTAACTTTTACATCAGCAGAAACTACATTATCTTGGCTAGTAGAGAAGACTATTGTGTTCGTACTTTTAAACGTACAAATTTCGGCTATTTTTTCTAGATTAACAAATATTTTATAGCCACTCTTAAAATACATTATAAGAATAGTATCTCCTTCTTCTATTTCTACTCCAGTTTTAGCTGCTTCTAATACATCCTCTGCGGTAGCTTTGCGAGTTATACTACTAGTAATATAATCTCCTGTTTCTACTCAAATAGTGCTTATTATCTCGTTTTTTAGATTTCTAAGATATATAGGTCTTCTGTTATCGACAATCTCCCCATATTCCAACTTAGCTCCAAGTTTGTCTATTTTATCTACTTGAGATTTATAAGAATCTGTAAAATTATTATCTGTATGAACGTATTCTGGATCCACTATGTATCCAGAATCGTTCTCTAACTCGCTTAATTTAGTAGGAATCTTTACTCTTTTTTTGATTGTCATGCACCCTCTAGTTGTGGTAACTACAATTGTATTATCGTCATTAATTTCCATTCTCAACTAAATTTTAAGTTATTCTACAGTTGTTCAATCTAAACTAGATTTCAACTTATTTAGATCATTTTTGTTTTCAGTAGTAAAATCCTCAGTTGATAGTCCTTTCCCTTCAATTTTATCAACCTTACCATTTAAAGAAGAAACATCCGCTTTAGATTCTAATTCTGCTTTAGTAGCCAATCCTGAAACATCCGGAATTTCTGTATCACTTGGAAGTGCTCCAACTTCTTGAGCTGTATATTGAGGCTTATTAGGTTGTTTAGCCCATTCTGGAACTGTTGGGTCAGATTCTTGTTTAATAAAAATATCGTCTAATACTTTTCAAGTTCCTTCCTGTCTGCCATAATATCTACTATCTTTTGGAGCGTCTTTTATGTAACTAGAATCATGATTATGAGTAGTGATATCTCCGGTTAATACGTTTTCTACCTTTTCTTTAGTAAGTTCATAATCACTACTTACTGAGATATTAGTATTAACATAATCATTTTCTTCTCAACTCCAAACTCACCAAGTTCCTCCTTGTATTTTAGGAGACTTACCAGGCTCCCCAGATGGCAATACAAAGTCAAATATAGCTTCATGCTCATTACCTGAATTAGTTACCTTAGCCGATTCGCCTTCAGTAACAGTTCCTACTTTGATAGTAGCAGCATCTCCCCTAGGTAATACAAAGTCAAATATTGCTGCACTTGAAGTCCCAGAGTTTGTTATTTTAGCAACATCTCCACTAGTTACATTTCCTACTCCAATAGTAGCTGCATCTCCTTTATCTCCTTTAATAGTACCTACGTTACTCCACTTAGGATTAGAGCTTACATTACCTCCAGAACCTACGTAAACATAAAGTTGACCATTTATCAAGTAGGCATCTCCTGATTTACCTTCGGCTGGTAATTCAGACTCTGAATTAAGTTCTCCAATGATATTTAGTCCGCTACCAGTATCTCCTTTTGGACCTGTAGCGCTTACTCCAGTGTTAGTGTAGGAATCATTGTTTTCATCCCAAACTCACCATGTTCCCCCTTCAATTTTTGGAGGATTATCTGCAAACTCTTTAGCTCTATCAGCTTGGGTTGTAGCGTTAATTGCTGCTTGATTTGCAGATGTTGCTGCTTGGTTAGCTGTTCCAGCTGCAGTGTTAGCCCCTTCTGTAGCTGTATTAGCACTCTCTGCAGCCTGGTTTGCAGCCTCAGCTGATGATTGAGCCAAAGTAGCTTTGTCGTCTGCTAGGCTGGCTTTACTGTTAGCATTAGTAGCTGCTTGGTTTGCATTACCTGTAGCTGTATCCGCTTTGGTTGCAGCTTCAGTCGCCTTAGTTGCAGCGCTATCTGCCAATCCAGCTTTTTCATTAGCTAGAGTAGCTTTTTCATTAGCATTATTAGCAGCTTCAGTTGCTTTAGCAGTAGCAGCTTTAGCTTCTTGTATAGCCTGATTTGTAGTTTCTACAGCATTATTAGCATTGTCAGCAGCAGTTTGTGCTAATATAGCCTTTTTATTAGCCTCTTCTGCCGCTTCTGTAGCTGCTATTGTTTCATTTTTAGCTGCTAGAGTATCCTGTCTAACTTGATCAGTTTCATTTTTTACATTAGTAGTTTCAGAAATAATTTGATTAGTCTTCTGTTCTCTAGCAGCTTCTTGCTGTTCTCTTATAGTTTCTTGAGATTTCCTAAGTTCTTCTGACTGTCTAGCTTCTCTCTCAAATTCTCTTAAATCAGAGGTAGCCTGAATAGCAGCGCTTGCAGCAGCCTTAGCCTCCTTAGCAGCATCTTTACTGTCTTTACTCAAAGATTCTAGCCATTCTTCTTCAGTGCCTCCAAATCCATGCTGTACTGCTATTTGATATGCGGAAAGTCCAGTAACACCAGTAGCTCCAGATAAGTCTGTTATGAATTTCCAAGATTCTTCAGCCTTCATATATAGTCTAGAGTTTTCTGGATCTTCTATATCCTCAGTATTTATGACTACAAACTCTCCAACTAGTACGTCTGGACTATTAAAGTTGTCCTCCATTTCTTGAACAGAAGAATAGGTTCTTTTTATAACAAATGAGTCCCCAATAGCTTTAATTCCAGTATTCTCATATCTACCAGTATCAATATTATAAAACCACCAATAGTCATTAACTATTTTAGGAGGATTTTCGTTTAATGTCTCTGAAATATCTGCAGCTGCGTTAGCTCTGTCTGCAGCATTTTTAGCATCTTCTACAGCCTGAGGCAGGTCTTTATTTTGATCTAATATCTCTTTATATTCATCTGTAAAATTGTTATCAGTATGCTGATATTGAGCATCTCTGATAAAATTCATATCGTTCTCCAGCTCACTTAATTTAGTTGGAATTTGGTAGTCCTCTGGACTAGTGTAACAACTTCTACTTGAAGTTAATATACCAGTGCCATCAAAAAATTCTTTACTCATGCAACAATGTAGAAGCTATATAGTTACTATTTTTAATATCTGGATATAACTCTATTAAGCATACAATATTCATTAAATCATTGTATTTTATTTTATATCCCTTTTCTAGCCTCTTAACTAAGTGATCGAAATCATGTATAGCTTTTCTTTTAAGCTTATTTATTACACCCACAGCCAGAAATATTTAAAGTATCATTGTTAAGTTTTTTACATAAGCCATTACAGTAATTTAATTTACTTAATCTTACTGTGGCTCCTTCTAAATCTCCAAACTCTACTGAATATTTAATTATATTAATTGCCATTCATAGTACATCTCTATTAAATGTTAACTCACTTAGTTGATCGCTTTCACATCGTAAATTAATAGAGAGTAACTTCTCTGCAAGTAAAATATAACAATGCATTAAATAAAATATAGAAAAATGATTTTGACAAGCTACTGAAATAGTTGTGTTTAAAGGATTTCTTTCTAATATTTCTTCAATACATATCTCTGTAGTAACGGCATCTTTATATTTATAGAACTTTTCATTATCAATATAATATACAGTATCATAAGTATATATCATTCCTCCATCCTCTAATGCCTTATCAAACCACTCCTTAGTTGGAAGAACTATATGGTGTACATCATACCAACCGTCTTCTTTTATTTCGAATACATTAGACAGATCTATATCTGATATAAATACTCTTAATATCTTGGTTTCATTAACCGCATTAAATCTAACAACATCTATACTCTTAACCTCTGACCTTTTAAACCTTTGAAACACTGGAGTAGAGGAATCTTCTGGGAGGAAATCTGTCGTAGCATCACTTATTCTAATAGCACAACTTTTTTCTCCTCCCAGTTTACAAATGTTTAATTTTACTTCCATATTAGTATTTTACTTTATTATTGTGAGGATTCCCATCATACATTTGAGCCTCTTCTACTTCTACTTTTTGTTTGTTAGTTTCAGCTACAGAGTCCTTGTATGCTTTATCTGTTCTAGCTTTATACCAATTAATTTCAGTCTCGGATTTTAGTCTATCTTGTTCTAATTTTATCTTAGCTTCATTAAGTGCTTCGAGCCTTCCATTAAGAGATTTATTCTCTGACATTAATTGCTGCAATTGCTGTTGAGACTGTTCTAATTGTTGTTGTATTTGACCTACCTGATTTGCTTCCTGTCGTTTCTTCTTTAACGAATTTCCAACATTATTTCGTAGTTCTGTCATACTCTTTACAGTAAGAGCCTCTATTAAATCTTCTGGATCGAGAGCTTGAGCTTTAATTAATTCTGGAACTATTTGTTTTATAGTCTCCATATCTCTAACTATATTAGAACTAGCTTCAATATTAATGTCGTAGTCAGTTACAGTAAAATACTCTGGAAGAGCTGTAAATACTTTTACTCCTTTATCTCCAAGTATTAAGGTCCCTTTTAAACCTTTTTTCCATACTTTTTTAGCCACATTTAAGCAATCTACTAATAATTCTGTTGTTAACAAATCCATTTGATGAGTAAATTGCTTAGTAATAGTAAATGAGTTTTGTATTCCAACTTTTACATTAGTAACAGCATCTTTCTGCTGTATTCCATTTAGTCTTTCCCTAAATACTCCAGTTATAGATGAACAAGTATTCTCTATTCTGTCTATAGCCATTTCAATAGCTTCAATAGTCTGCGCTTTTACAGTATCGTCAAATCCAGTAAATGCAGTATTATTATTAAACGCAATTCCATCCTGAGAGGTATCTATTAGAGCTACTCCAGCTTTCTTTTTGTATTCAAGCCATTTCTGAACTCTCTCTGGAAGTTTAGTTCCCAAAAATTGTGGAAGCATAGATACATCCAACCAATCCCCCACAGTACCACTAGAAGCTAATAAAGAGTCTCTATAAAAATGTAATACATCATATTTATCTTGCAGATTTGCACATGCCAATACTAATGAATACGGTTCCGAGCTTCTTGTAGAGAAATATATTCCGCTAGTTGATAAGGTACAAAAAGTAGGATTATCCTGACTTCTTACTACCTCAACAGGTTCATTTTGGGTAATATATAATGTATTTCCAATTTTTACTTGTTCGTATCTTTGCATTTTGAAATCAGAATCAGTCTCTACCCATTCCACTGTATATACTGGAATTAGCCTATTAGTTAATACACCATACTGTTCGTTAGGGAGTCCTGGAGTTAACTCTCTTCCAGCTTCTAGTCCATCAGAAGCCGGAAATCCAGTACATTGGTTATTATAGCTCCTAACATATATAGACGAACTGTCTGTTACAGTCTCATACATATTTTCTAAATCTTCTATATCTTCTTCAGATAAATGTTTTCCATATGTATTAAGAATTTGGGTTTTAGTTAGCCACTCTCTAACTACAGCTCTATAAGACAATTTTACGTAATTGGAACTAAAGTTTTTATCTATAAAAGTATTTAGAGGATCTAAGATTTTGATTTCAATGTTATTTCCTGATTTAGATGGTACTACTTTATAAAACGCGTAACCAGTGATTAGTAAGTCCAAAAGCAAAATTCTTAGTTTTTCTATTAGATCTGTGTCTCTTGAATTTAAAATATACTGAATAACATTTTGAGCAGCTACCTCATACTCGGAAATAAAATTCTGGTCTATATCTTCTATGATTTGATTTATTTGACCCTCTATTGCTTTATCGGTAATATTACGACCATTTAAAAAGGTAAGGATCGAATTATTCAAATGATTCTTAAGATACGTATATACATCTTTAACTATTTTAAGATGTTTATCTCGTTCTATATTACTAATCGTTTTAGAATCCTTGCAAGTTATTTTAGGGATAATTGGTGTTTCCAAAAATTCTCCTACAATAGCGTCCACATGTTTTCTGATTAATGGAATAAATTCAAGAGAAGTTGGATTTCCTATTCCAAAGTTTGATTCTAAATATCGAAATTGCTCTGGATCTCTAACTCCGTTATAGTAATTATAGGCTTTTTTCAATGTATATTTTGGGAAAACTAATTCATTAATAGCTTTGTTAGTAAAGTCTATCAACTCGTCTTCAGTCTTTTTCTTAGCCATTAGTTACACGCTTTGTATCCGAGACTATAGGTAGTATAGTGTAGATGTCTTAGTCTTAGTTCTTCTCTAATACATTTTAAAAAATCTTCTATAGTCCCTTCCTTATTAATTGTAATAGGTTTATCTACATTATTCATTCCTAACTCTAGGTGATATCCTATAACCTTATTTTCACCTTTCAATTCTTTCACTTTTAGCTTAGCTATATATTTAACACAATATACCTCTTTAATTAAATCGAGGATTACTTGTTCTAATTCTTCCGTCGTCATAATCAGGATATAAATTATAATTAGGTATTAGAGGATTTTGTTTAGGAATAGTTCCATATCTAATAATTCCTCTTTCATCTTTATATCATCCAAAGTCTTCTCACTCATCTTCGTAGACAGTCTCTCTTTGAGGTACAACCCCTGCCATTTCTTCATCCCCCAGTTCTGCCATCCCCATAGCAGCTACAATGTCAAACTTTTTCTTATTTTCATATGAATATTTAATTAATTCTTGCAACATTTCCTCAAATCATATCTCTGAGGCATAATCACTAATATAGGCAGCTATTAAGTCTAGCTGATGCCTAATAATAGCTTCTGTTGCTGGGGCTCCAAATTCCTTCGATCTACCTCTTTGAGTGTCTGCCATTGTAGATCTAGGTCTCCTCATTAAATAAGAGTCAGCTTTTTTCCTGTCTCTTAAATAAGTTACAAAGCTAACTTTAGATTTTTCTAATACAGCTTTGCAATTATAATATTGTAATAGTCTAAGTGCTATTTTAAATGCTTCACGAATATCTTTAGGTCTATCCTTATATATAGCAACATATTTTGGAGAGTCCATACCTCGCACTCTTTTTTTAATTACTATACAAAAATTAGATCCATTTTTAGTTCCTTCAGAAGTTTCGTCCTGCCCTAAGTCAATACTATCTATACCTGCTACATATAAATTTTTATATACTGTATTTCCCTCATCTTTCTGGGGATGCTCTAATATAAGAACTTTACCTTTGGGATCTTTTATTCACTTAAACCCCTTAATATTTTCTTCTCTGTGTTCCCTTCCTCCGAAGTCATATTCTAAAAACCCTCTTTCAGGTCTCGGTCCTACTTTATGGAGTATTATATTACTAAGCTGTTCTTGAAGTGCTACAATATCAAAATCATTATCTCCTTCTAGAGCTAAAGCATCGTCTGGAGTAAAGCAGAACTCAGCACAATCTATCCTATACGTATCAGCTTTTCCAGATAGTAATAATTTGTTTCGCTGTTCCTCATAAAAAGCCTTGGCTTTCTTAGAATCTGTTACTCCTCTTTTATCTACATATCCATCCTTATTTACAAAGGTAAACGCTGGAATAAAATACGCTGTCAAGACTTGCTCTCCAGTTTTAGTGTAGCTATGTCTATAAGGTAATACTCCAAATCCTTCTGGATTATTGAATATTTCACTCAATCCAGCCAAAGCCGGTCCAGAGTCTCCCCCAGTACCCCATACTAATCTAGTTCCGAATTTTCTTCCAGAAATTTCTACCAAAGCCTTACTCTGCAAATATGTTTTAATAAGAACTGGATTAGAACCAGCTTCTTCAAAGAATAATCTGTCTGCACGGTCTCCACGAAGCTTTCTAGGAATATCAGCTGCAATCCCAAGTATTTCGGACATAAATCCAGACTCTTCCCGTTGTTTATTTAGTTTAGAAGCTCTTTTATGATAGTCAGAATTGTACTTTTGTCTGACATGACGCATACCTCCTTCAGAGTCAGCGTTAAGAAATTCTAATTGTTCCCAACATTTTCGTAATACTGCAGATAAGAAATCATCACTATATGCTGAGTATAATACGTGAGATTCTTCTACTGTGGAGTAAAGTCTAACCCCTAAAGAAGCCGCAATCTCACTAAAACCGACTCCACGAGCTTTTAATGCACATACATCATGACCAGTCTTTTCACATATTTCTATATAATGGAAATATTCATACTGTTTAGCGTAAAAGGTAGGAAAGTTTGAACGTCTACCTCCACCAGCTACCTTAACAGTAGAAATATCTTTTAGTCTATAAAAATTTAGGAAAAAGTAATTGTCTCCTGTAATCCTATATCCATGAGAGATGTACCCTTCGTTGCATCTTCTAAACTGTTCTTTTCAAAAGTCTAGATATTTCTTAGAACCCTTTGGATAGGAGCAATACATTCCAGTATCTTGTTTTATTTTCCTAGTTTCTGTGAATCATTCAGGATTAAAATCTAATCCTTGAATTTCATTTATTGGTCTATATCCAGAAATTTCGTAACTTAGATTAGAATCAAAGAAGGTAATATTTTCACTAAGAGGGATATCCCAATTGTAAAAATCCTGCATACTGTTGTCAGAAACTCTATCCTCTATACGAGCTGCTTGCAAACCACTAGATACTTCTGGGTCCATATGTACTGGAGCGTTATATATGGGATTCTCTAGTAAGTCTTTTTCACCAGAATCTATTATTTTATGGATTTCTTCAACAGCTTTTTCTACTACAGGATCTTGAATTTTCTTCTTTCTACCTCTAGGCATAATTAATCAAATGCTCCAAGCTCTGCGTCCCCTCTAATAGAGGAATTAACCGCTTGAATTTCTTTCTTATACATAACTTCTAAGTTCTTAAGTTCATCTACCACTTTTGACGCATTTTGCATTTCTGCAATAACATCTTTCGTTTTATATATTGGCTTTTGGGTAACAGGGTCTCTTTCACTTAAATCCAAATCGTTAAAATAATCCGTAATTTTATCTACTACTCCTTGAGCAGCTTTGATAAATTTTAACGTTTTAGACGACTCCTGCAACTCTCTATATTTCCTACAAGCAGCTCTAAAAGTAGGATCAGCCCATTCTTCATCAGTAATACTAGCATCTTGTAAGCATTCTTGGTGTCTTTCCTGTTCATCAAATTGTGAATAAGGACTTAACCAATCTAACATAAGGAATATATATTTAAACTCTCTGAAAGCTCTTAATCGTCTAGTTCCAGTAGGGTCTTCCTTACATTTATTTCTTCCTTTTTCCCATAATCCTTCAAATTCCCTAACCAATAATATTTCTGGTTCATTTAATTCTAATTCTCCAGAAGCATTATTATATACAAATACTTTCATATTAATCCACTAAAAATTTTACATTATTTTAATTTCGGAATACCTGAAGGTTTTAACATAACAAGATTATTCATTCCAGCCACAAAATCTGTATCCGTAGCTTTTTTACCAGCAGCTTTCAATGCTGTTAATAATTTAGTATTTTGAGAAGCTGTTCCTTTATATTCTACATCACCAAAAATTTTCTGGAATAATTGTTTTCTCCCCTCGAAACTAGCGTCTTTGGAGTCAAACCCATTTAACATCATCCATCCATATAAAGTAGATTGATCTAGTTTAGGTTTTTTAATTTTTGGAGCCGTAACTGTAACTTCTGGAAGTTCTCTCGGAGAAACCTGACTCTCAGTTCTTCCCCATAAAGCTATTGGATCAGATGTTCCAACATGAGCTACAGGTCTAGGAGATGACTTTTTTTTTACAGTAGTTTTTGTTCCCTCTTGTGCAAAAATAATTCCTCCCTGTAAATGTTTTTTAATATTTTCTGTAGCCTTTTTACTTTGCTCTTTATTAGGAGCTTTAACTTTCTTTTTAGGACTCCATCCATCTTCATGATGTCCTGAATTTCTGTTTAATTCTTGAAGACGTCTATGTTCTGGACTATTTTGTTTTATTTGGCCTTTCTTATATTTTTCTACAAGATTAGCGTGCTCTCCTTCATTATATTTTCCGCCTTCTTGCATTTTCTTCTTTTTCATTTTTCCTCCACACTTGCTAGATTCTATCTCACTTTTAATAGAATCCATTAAGGAGCCTTTTTTCATTTGAACAGTAGATTTCTTTTTGCATCTTGAACAAGGTTTCCCTCCAGCCATAAAGCGTTCCACTTCGTAACCTTCAGGGCATCCTCCATTAAGTCTAATAATATAATCCAATTTACTTCCAGCTTTTGCAGATTTAACAGAAGTGTTTTCTAATTGTTGTGCCATAATAGGTCAAATTTCTTTATTAAATTGATTTGCTAATTCATCTAATCTATCTTTCCCTAATCTTTTAATTTCTAAGTCTAGTTGATCAGGTTCATTAACTTTTAATATCTCGGATAATCAAGAAATGAACCCTTGTTCTTTTAAATGGTTCATACGCCTATAAATACGAAAAGGAGACTACTTTAGGGTAATCTCCTATAATTTATAATTACTTATTTTCTACTTTCTGCAAATCTTTAGTATTCCAAACTGCTTCTTGGAACTCTCCATTTGTAGTAAACCATCTACATTTAATACCTCTAAAATACTCTACCGTATTTTTACCATCCATAGGAGTATCCAATTTAAAGGTTCTAGTTTCTTTTTTTACTACAATCATTATTGGTTTATTAGGAATATCTTGTTTTAAAGTTACAAGATCTCCTGGTTGAAAAAATACCTTTTCTATCATAACTTATTATTGTTTAATTGAAGAAAATCTTTCAGTAAGTTCTTCATTGATTACTACTAAAACATTATTTTGACTAACAACCCATAGAGCTTGTCCCAAGAATGGTGTTGGTCTTTGAGTTCCGTTGATAAAAATAATATCATCCCCCGGTCTTACATACTTAACTTCTGGACCTACAGCTATTACCTCTGCATAGCCTACAGCCATTCTAGCAACTTCCTTTTCTCCAGTTTCGTGAGAAATATAAGTTCCGTCATATACTGGAATAATAAGTCCAGATTCTGTAGTTTTTACTTGATCCCAGGGATTTTTATTATACATTCTAACTAAAATATTTCCATTAGTAGGAAGGATTTCTAGGTTAGTTGCTTGTTCTTTCACCTGTTTAGAACGTTCGAGTTCTTTATCTATATTTTTACAGAATGATTCAGAAGCCTCTTTAGTAGTTTCATTAAATGTCTTAATAGCACTTCTTCTTTCTTCTTCACTAAGTTTTTCTGCTCCAATCATACTAACTGCACTTCCTCCCATTACTAAATCCATTCTTCCGTTATTTAACATAATCATTTAAATTTTAAAATTACCATAAATCATTAGGGCAATGTTCTTTATACACCCTAGTTTTTGCATCTAATAAACAGCCGCATATCCCACACCATGCTCCATCTTTGTCTGAACATTTATTACAGATCTTTATTCTGCTATTTCTCATTGCTTCGTTTTGACCTGTAAGTTTGTACCAAAATCCTATAACTATGTGTTTTAGTTTTATTATAATACTTCTCATTTTCCAGCTGGACATTTCTCAGTTTTTAATTTTGCTTTTAGTTTTATTTTGCACCCACATCCTTTTACATAACCATCTAAAGGATGTATAGAGACATCTCCAGTTTGAGGATTGATATATAAACTATTGCTGCATATTCCTCCATTATTTGGAGAATATATGGGACAATTTTCACATATTCGTATTCTGGATTCTCATAGAGTTTGATTAATTCTTCCTTCCATTTTTACTTATATTTATAATTACAGTTGTGGCATTTGTAAAAGTTATTTGATAACATCAATGCGGATTATTCGGCATATGGTTTGTTCTATTAATTATTTATTGCCACTGTATGTAATTATTAAAATTCTATTCTTTTTCTCTTGGATGCCCTCTCTTCTTGTATAAGCTCTTTTCTGTATTGAGATAGCATTCTTTCTACCTCGTTCTTTAAGTATTCTACTTCATGTGTGGATACGTTTCCATCATGATCAAAATATACAAGAATTAATTTCTTTATATTAAATTGAGGATTATTTTTCTTAATCATCCAAGCGTAGGTACTTAATTGTAGAGTGTAATGCATGAAATTACAATCCATTAAATTGTTTAGAGGAAACTTCATCATAGCATATTTTTTAGCAGCTGGATCGTATCCAGATTTCATTTTTAATTCCTTATTAGTGTTATGAGTAACAATCATTGATTCTCCAAATAGGAAAGTATGAGATGGACTATCCACCTCTAAACACTGTGTAGCTATTGTATCAACTCTCTCTACAGAAACAATATTTCTAAATGAATGTTTGTCTATCAATGGAAAATTAATATCCTGATTTCTTACTAGGAATGGATTTAATCCATTAGTCGAGAAACATACATCCCATCCTTTAAATATCTTTCCGTTACACCTTTTATCAACTTCAAATAAAGTAGCTTTAATGCCCAACGTACTAACTAATTTAATTAAATCCCTAGCTTGCCACTCCTGAGTCGTTCCCATAACAAATCTTTTTCTACCCTCATGGTAGTAGCCATCCGTATCCATTAAACCTCTTAGTAAGTCAAGCCTTTGTTGGAATGATGCTCTCATATATAAGTCAGGAATAAATTTGTTATTTAATAATTCTAGATGATTTAGTTCTTTTCTGATACCATATATGGTTCTCATCTCTGCATGGGCTTCATCAGATAGATTATCACCGTATGTATATCCCCTATTTGATATTTCTTCCCACACTTTCGGATTTATATTGGTTAAAATACCACAAGATTTAGAACCGTCTCCCAACCAACATCCTAATACATAGGGGTCAATCGGCAAATCAATTTCTGGCAGATTTAGAGGTTTACTGTTAAGTATCTTAGGGATATTATAAGAAGTTCTAGGTTTCTCTATAAGCCACTTAGCAATTTCTTCTGTAGTCATAATTCTATCACTAAAGGTCTTATCTGGTCTTCTGAATGAAATTAACCATCTATGCTCGTGGTCTGCAACTATAGATTCCCCATTGTCAAATGTAATTTTATAACATGGATTATAATGTATATCTGACTTATGGATAACTTTTGTGATGTTACCATCCCTATCAAATATTTCATCACCTTCTTTAATATCACCTATAGTAGTCCATCCTGTTTTAGTAGGAATTACTGTATCTAAAGGTAATCCTTTATAGTCGATAATATAAATATCATTTCCGTCCTTGACTAATAAGTCTATTTGTCCTGCTAATCTAATGTGCCCATCTTCAGATACTCTAGAAATTAAATACTCAGGATATACTGCAGATTCTAAATCTAATGGAGTGTAGTTTTGCTTACAAACGAATTTTCCTCCCAATCCATAAGATTTTAGAGAATAACTAGAAGCTCCAGAGTAAAACTTTTTTTCCATAGCTGCATGAATTTTAGTTCCTCTTTCACAAGATTCTCTATTAGTCTTAGCCCATTCATCTAATATGTCTTGCTGGGTAGAATTAAAAGTAACCTCGTCAATATCATATAATTCTAATACTGAGTTATCCCATTTCTTAGATTTCAATAATCTCGGCTTTTCCATTGCTGCAAATTTTTGAGAACCTATTAACCTCTCTAGTGCTTTGTATTTACTCCAAAAATCTTGATCAAAAGGTTGCTCAAATCTACCTATTAAGGTAGTTACAGAAATAAACTTTTGACCCTCATCATTCCAATATTGATGAAATTCATCATTATAATTTACATTACCATTTCTCTTATCAACTTGCATACTAGTTTTCCATTTGTTTTTTAACTTGGTTATAATCTAATAGTATTGCTAACCTTTGTATTCTCGGAGATACTGTTTTCATATAGTACCCTAGATTATATTGTGGTTTTGTTTTATATAAAACTATAACCATTCCAACAGGGTCACTGACTCCTTCTATTGGATAAAAAGCTACAGCAGAAGCATTACATAATCTAATTTTTCTATATAATTTAGGAAAGGACTCTTTTAATTCGCCTATACTGTCCGCTCTTAAATACCTTAAATTATGTATTTTGATAAGCTCCTCTCCATAATTTATGTAGCTTAACTCCCTAAACTCTTCTCCCCACATAGGCTCATCATCTTTAAATTTTTCAGCTAAGAATGTTATATATTTATATGAGAAACCTTGAGAGCTGTGATTATTGTTGTGATAATTTAGCAATATTACATTAGTCGCGTCTGGATCACTTATAAGTATATACTGTATCTGTGTATTAATTGTAGGCGTTATACGTTCAGTATAACGTTCCGCTTCCATCTTCTCCAATCTCTCTTTACTAATTAACCTATTAACTACGTTAATGTTAGAAACATTAATGTTAAGTATAGCTAAAATTAGTAAAATAAGAAAGGCTCTATTCTCCTTACTCATTTGTAGAAAAAATTGAAGACTGTTTTTAAATCAATCTGCTAACATATTCACGCTATTATTTTTAAATGTATAACAATCAAACGATTTTATTTTTGGTTATTAACATTATTCCATATTTTCGTGTCTAAGTAATTTTCATTTGTTCATGTGCAAAATTAGCACTAATTTCGTAGAGTAAAAAATGAAATATAAAATATTTTAGTTATGAATTTAAACGAACAGTTATCTAAATTAGTCAAAGACAAATTCCGCGAGGAAATACAAAAACTACCATTGAGCAGTATTTCCTATTTAAAAAATGGTGGAAAAACAGTCAGATTATCAAAAAAGGGAGGTAAAAATAAGATTCACATAAAGAAGGAAAATAGAGGTAAGTTTACTGCTTCTGCTAAGGCTGCAGGGCAGTCAGTACAAGAACATGCACGTAGTGTATTGAATAATCCAAATGCTACACCTCTACAAAAGAAGAGAGCAAACTTTGCACGTAATGCAGCTAAGTGGCATCATAAATAAGATTTATTATGAGCGATAAAAATAAATTAGTAAGAAAAATATCAACTGATACTGTTATTCCTTACTTTCCTACTAGTGATAATCTAATTAAAGACTTAAAATTAGATAGTATATATAGAAATTCTATCGCTGCTGCTTTTATGCCTCAGTATATAAATGAAAGTGGCGGAAACCCAGAAGAGTGAGTCAAAACTTCAATGTTTAGAATAGGAGGAAAATTTACTCCTAAGAAATCCCAATTAGTTAAAAATGCAGAAGAACTAAATTCTAAAAGAGATATGAGAAAGAAACTAATTAAAGGAACTAGTTGACCTAGTACTAAAAAGCGCATGATTAAAAAACAACAGGGAGGAACACTAGATGATGAATTTCTGAATTATGATAATGTAAATATTTCTGAAACACCTTTACCAGAACTGACCTTTGATACTTCTAATTTTAATCCTTACAATTATATTAGTGAGGAACCATCTAAAAGAGAAGTTCCGAATCAATCTTCAGAAGAGACTTCTCAGGAACCTAATATTCAAAAGGAAGAGAAGCCTGTTCTAGAAAAGACTGTAAAATCTCCTGACTTCGATCCTAAATTAGGATTAATGGGAGAGTTTGTTAAAATAGCTACAGAAGAAGGCATTCCATTTAGGGTAACTAGTGGCTACAGACCTAATTCAATTACTTCAAACGGCTCTCGCAGTTGACATAGTAAAGGCTTAGCTTTGGATATAATTCCTAAAGAAGGAGTTAGTTGGGAAGTATTTAAGAACTCATTCAACAAAGCTCCTAAAACTCTTAAATGAATAAGAGATAATAAGATGGGAATATTAGACGAAACAACTCCAGAAATGTTAGCTAGAACTGGAGGAACAGGAGCTCACTGGCATATAGGAAGAGATAAAATGGCTGTAGATTCATTCAGTAAAATGTTTCCTATAAGTAAAAATGGAGGAGTTTTAAAGGCTCAATGAGGAACTAAACTTACAGGAGTTTATACAGTTAATCCTGGAGATAACTTGACCAAGATTTCTAATTCTTTAGAAATTCCTCAAGACAGCTTACTAAGTTATAATAATATTCCTAAGTCTAAAGCAAATGATCTAGCAATAGGACAAGAACTTCTGTGAAGAAAGGAGCCAGAATTTCTAGATAATGTAAAGAGATTTTTCTTTGAACCTAAGGAAGAATCAGACAAATCAGTGTCTAGAAATAATATAATAGAAAAGAATGTATGACTTAGTAAAACTACTAAACCAGAAGTCAATCCTATTTATTCAACTAGATTTAAAGAAAAGAATTTTAGAAAGTTTGCCAATACTATGAAAACTATATATTCTGAAGTATTAGACGAATTAGGATTACCTAAGCATAATATATCTAATTTAGTTAGACAAGATGCGTTAGAAAGTACCTATGGAACTAGCCCTAGAGGTAATGGATACAACTTAGGAGGAATTAAAGTTTTTAATAATAAGGAAACTTTAGGAACTCGACATTCTGATGGGTATTACTATAGAAATTTTAAAGACCTGAAAGATTATGCAAGATATAAAATTAAATTACTACATAATGATTACGGAGCCATAGAAGCTCCGGCAGAACAATTTATAGATGCGTTACACGGAAAGAATAAAAAGAAGAAGATATACAGTGCTGGAAAAGATGCTTATGAGAAATTCAGAAATATGAAGTCTCTTAATAAATATCTAGATGAATCCAATTAAAGTTGGAATTCTTCTTTTAAATGGTTAAACTAATTTTGTACTAAAATGTCATTTAAAGATTTTATTTGAGACACAGTATCAGAAGGTAAAAACCCTTCTAGTAAAAGAGTGGCTGGATGCTTAGGATGGTTAGTATGTTTATTAGCCTCTATAGTAGCTATATTTTATGTTATTCCCAGTCCTAATATAATTGAGATGTTATTTTGATCTAGCTGTGCACTACTAGGTATTGACTCAGTTGCAGGAGCTTTTAAACATAATCCATTTAAGAAAGATGCCAAAGGTGAAGTACGGAACGGAGGAGTATAGGAATGCATATAATAAAAGAAGTCTAGCCAATTACGATTTTAATTCTAAAACCTATAATTTAGCTAGACCTCTTCCTGATATTGTTGCTACTCCTAAAAATAATTTAGATTTGGGACAGGTAGTTAGAAATGGAACTTCAAAAATAGGTAAACCTATAGGTGTAGCTATTACTGAATTAGCAGCATTACATCCTGTAATAGGATTAGCTAAAGCTGGAGTAGATGCTAAACTAGCTGTTAATCAAAGAGATAAAATACTTAATAGTCTAGCTGCATTACCAATTCCTGTAATTAGAAATCTTACAAAAGCTAGAAAGATTATTAGTCCTGTAACTAAAACTATGAAGAAAGTTGAACCAGGAGTTACCAGAATTTCGCTAAATAGTCCTAGTAAAGAATTGGGACATATAGACTTAAGTGATTCTTTTGAAAAGACTGCTGGATTTGATACCATCTATCCAGAGTATATCAAAGTTAATGAAAAAGGTAAGGGATTATCTAAAGCACTTTATGCTGCAGGTATAAAAGATATGAAAAAGCCTATAATAAGTGGAGAAGTATTATTACAACCAGAAAAGACAGTTAAAACATATAAATACTTTGATGGACCAGTATTACCTCCTCTTATTATGGAAGAAGGGTATAATTATCCCAGAAAGATTATGGTCAAACCAAAGAATCCTAATTTATATGAAGATACTATAAAAGAGTATCAAAATAAAACAGCTAGATATTCGGACAATCTATCAGAATTATGAAAATTAGTGAGTAAGAAGTAATGAAACTAAATATAAGAAAATTTCAAAAAGGTGGAAGTAGTAGACTTCCTACATTTAGTCTACCAGAAATAAATATTTATCCCAATAATAAATGAGGAGATATTGCTAGAAAACAAGGACTAGAAACTGCTAGGAACTGGAGAAAAGTTAGAGAGGGAACAACAGCTGGAATTAATGAATTTGTTAACGACCCAAGAGCACAGTTTGTTCAAGCCTTATTACCCTTACCTGAAGGATTAGAATATCTTGGAATGGTAGGCAGAAAGGCAATAAAAAGTAAGGCAGCACAACTAGCTGCAAAACAACTAAATAGAAATATAGATAAAACTAAACTAATTCCTAAGTCACTTCCATCAAATGTAGGCTGAGCACCTACTCAAAGTGTTAAGGTTATCCACGATAAAAATAATTCAGAAGCCTTAAAATTATTTTTTCCTGAAAGATGAGATGTAATTAATGAAGGAGCTAACCCATTTGGTATTTGATTTCAAGGTAAGTGAGGATTGCCTAGAGAGGGAGTTAAAGCAGCTAAGGCAGCTAAAGCTAGAGCACTATTTGCTAATAGACCCTATAGAGTTTCTGGCACTTTAAAATTAGATAAACCTATACAAACTGTAGGTGAAGTTTCTAATAGAGCTGCTCTAACCAAATCAGCTGAGCAAATGGGGGCAGATGGAGTTATATTCAACAATGTTTACGATAATGGTTATTCCAATAATCAAGTTATATTTAGTTTTAAAGACTTAATAGATGGAATAACAACAAAAAAGGCGGCAGGTAAGTAATTACCCGTCGCCTTTTATTATATTTCTGCATTGGTTTTATTCGCATTATGAGTACTATAATAGGGACTTACTGGTGTGTAAGGAGTACTTGTAGTTGTTGGAAAATTTAATAGCTTTTCCTCAACGATAGCATCCATTAACTTGAATAGCATATCTAAATCAGCAGTAGGAAGAATTTTTGAAAAATTCTTTATAGTTTGTTTGTAATTAATCATTTTATTGTTCTGTTTTTATGTAAATTCCACAATGACATGTAGATCCAACAGGTTGTTGCTTAAACTCTTGACAAAAACATATATTCTCGTCAGTATGTTCTAATCTACATGGGCAATATCTTTTTCCGTAAAGTTCTTTATTTCTTTTTAATCCAGACTGGACTATTTCAACTAATTCTGGATTATCTATTATAGCTACCTTCATCAATTAAAACAGTTTTCTTGAATACATCATAACACTCCTTCTCATCTTTTCCATTTATTTTTAACAATTCCATACAAGGTGCATCCTCTAGATTTATATCTCCTTCTAAATTATCTAGTAAGTTTTTAGATAGTATTAAAGAGGTTTGACCATTTAAAGATAGAATCTCCAATTTATATGGAAAATGATTACCGTTCCACCTGTTTACATCCATTCTCTTTAAATTCGTTATATTGTTCTAATAATATAGGTAAGCTAGACTGTATTCCATACCTGTCTAGTAAATTGAACAGCTCTTTATATTTTTCATCTACAATTAATGCCATAATTTCTAGTGATAGATGAAAAACTTTTACAGGATTCTTTATTTTATCCTTTAGTTCCTCTATGATATGCTCTCCTTCCTCTTTTACTTTTTCTTCAAATTCCTCTAAAATGAGATCATCGTCTAACTCTTTAATACTTCCTACACATTCTTTATTAACTTCTTTTTCATCATTAGCGAGTTCTTTGTCTAATGATTTAACTATTTCTGATAGTTCAGATTTTAACCTAAGCAATTCCTTTCTAAGGAGTTCAATAGTAGTTTTTTGCTCTTTATTTTCAGCTTGTAATTGTTCAATCTGTTTTACCTTGTCTTGTCCTAATCTCTTTAATTGAGATATAATCCAGGAATTATCCATTCCATTAAGTGTTTCATTATTCATATTAATTCATTTTTAATTTAAGATTGCGCACGCTATAGGATTCGAACCTATGATGAGGATACCTCCTGGTAGGTTAACAGCCTACTGCTTTCGTCCACTCAGCCAAACGTACAATGATTTTATTTACCTAATTCCCATAATGGAATTACACCCTCACTATTGGTATAATTCCTGTTGGAGTATAATACATAGGTTTACTAAATGTTTGTATTATCCAACTTCCAGCTTTCTTTACAATTCTTTTTATTGTCTTCATAACTGTAAGAATTAAGTTAATAAATATGTTTATCTAATAGATAATTAATCTTGCGCTTCATGTAGGATTCGAACCCACGTATTAACACTTTAGAGATGTTCGCCTAGCCACTCGACCAATGAAGCATTTGGGAGATTTACACTCCCATTGAAACTAATTCTAGTTTCTTGAATAAAGACCCGTCGTCAACAACAGCTATGGCAGTAGTCTTATTGTCTAAGTCTGGTTCTTTGAATATTGAGAAGTCCTTGCCAAGTAGGGATAATTTTTCTTTCTCGTGTTCTATATCTGCTGATAAATATATCAAATATTCATTACTTCAATCCTTATGCTCTAGCATATATTGAGCAACTGCGTGTCCTCCTTGAACACATCCATATATAGGATTTAATTTTTTATCTATCAGCACGTATAGTCTTTTCATTTTCAATCAAGCTTTTTACTCTACGTGAAAAATATTCTTTCACATAATCTACTCCTAAGTAATTACCATAACCATTCCAACCTTGGTCTTTCTTATAATTAGACATAACTGTATTTATATATTCCTCCGCATCAACATTATGTTTAACGATATACCATGCAGTATTTAACGCAAATAAAATACAGCGGTTATAATAAACTTCTGAGTTAGCTTGATTTCTAGTTTGATAATCTGCTGATTTTCTATTGGCTTTAGCCTTGATTTGTTTTTCTTCTAATTTTTTAATAGCTTCTAATAAAGTTTCCATAATAATTAATTTTTTAAGTTTAAAAATAGTATCTTACAATTCTCTGAATGATACTTTATTATGGAGAAGCTCTTCCAAAATTAATCTATAAAAAAGTGTTCATAATTAATAATTTTAAATTTAGGTAGATCCCGATGTCGGACTCGAACCGACGTTTCAAGATTACAAATCTAGCGTTCTAGCCTCTGAACTAATTGGGAATATGCACGGAAGTCAGGGGTCGAACCCGAATAATCCCTTTTGGAAGGGGACCAACGCTTTTGAAGAGCGTTTCTGTTTGCCGTACAGATAAGCTTCCGTATAGTATTATAGCTTTTGAATGTTCAATAATATTTTTGAACTATAGTTATCTGGAATGTTTAATTTATCCCAAATTTTATCTTCTGATAAATCTTCTTTTGATAATTGAATTATTTTGGATAGTTTCTTTGGATATACTTTCATTCCGTCAATAATTTCAAGCTGATATAGTATAAAATATATATTTTCTTTCATGTCTTAGTTGTATTGATTTAGATTACAAAATTACTACTTTATTTTCTGACTTCCAAATGAATTCGGATAATTTTTATTAAATTGCAACTGGAACCATTTAAAGGATGAATCCAACTTTAAATTGATTCGGAATTCTCTTTTAAATGGTCTAAAACTAAATTCGCAAATACAAAATCTTCTAAAGTCGGTTCTGAAAATGAAGGTGAAATATAATAACTTTTCTGAGAAAAATTTATATTAACAAAATAATTTTCAGTAAAGACTGCTGGAACTATAATATCTACTTGATCATATTTTAAATTGTCAATTAACTTATTCGCTAAATTTAGAGGTAGTATTAATTTCATTTTGTAATTTCTTTTTGAGTTCTAATAACCGTTTTCTATAATCTAAATTATATTTATATATTTCCGACTTTAACTGCTTGAACTTATCCTCGATATTCTCTAGATGCCTCTGTTTTTTCATAAGAATTTCTAAGATCTAAATAAATATTATCTCTTCCATATATTATATAATTCCAATTGTTTTCTAAATAAGTTTTAGTTATTCTACTATTAAACTCTAAGAATAACTGCTCTGCAATAAAGCCTTCTAAACTTTGGATTGTATGTCTTTGCATTTTAGACTATTTATAGTTACTGTTTTACATCTTCCATTTTTACATAATCTACATATATAATATCCGGAATTAGATAACTGAATCTTTAACAGTCTTCCAGTTTTCTTATTTCTTATATTTCCTGAGTTGTCCATTTCATAATTTTCTCAGTTCTCTATAGTATTTCAATTATTGCCTATATCCATTTCTAATATCTTAGATACTGCAAAGGTAATGCAAATTTTTTGCCCAAACAAGTAAATTTTAAAAAATTTGATAAGTGACACTAAATTTATATTTTAGGTACTTAAAATTAATCCCCCCCCCCTATTGTTCAGGGAAAGTGAAATTATTTGCAACTTTTTTACACATTTCTATAAAATCTTCTTTTGATAGATCGTTTTTAGCTATATTGATAGCTATTGTAGTAATACATATATTATCTTCTACATATCCTTTACTCGAATCTATTCTGTCTAAGGACATATTATTAATATCTAATATAGGTTCTCCAGTATAATAATCTAAATGATTTTGTAAATCCCACACTCTTTCTATTACTTCCTCTGTTATAGAAAACTCTGCAATATTAGGTCTTAGTATTTTGTAGAAAATTTAAAATTTGAGCTTTATGAATATTTTAGATAATTAAAATCTCGTTTATGACCCCCCTTCGGGATTCGACATACTCTTAACTCCCCCCACAGGGATTGAGAAAAAAGTAAAAACATTATTGATTTCTCAAACAGATTTACTAACAATTAAAACAAAAAAGATTATGTTTACAATTGAGGAAACAAAGAAAAGCAAAGGTTTCAAATCAGTAAAAGAAAACATTGCAGCTATCGAAGCGGTAAGAAAAGAACGCTTTGACCAAAATTTGGCTTTAGCCGGATTTAACGGGAAAAACATTGTATTGACCGGAAATTTTTCTGAAAGAAAATTTAAGCCGGCAGGCGGTTCGGAACGTTCTTACATTGTTTTGGAAGCGGTTTACTTTGATGATAAACCAGAGAACGGAAAAATTGGAACGCTCGCACTATCAGCACTGAAAGCAAGTGTAAAACCGTCAATTGACGAAAATTTACAGTCCGTCGTATCTGATTTTTCGGAAATTTCCGAACGTGAAGCACTTAACAAACTTTTGGAAGATAAAACCTACCTAAAGTGTGAAAGTACATTGACCGTATTAAAGCCTGAATTTTATCAGGAAAACGGACAAAACAAAGTTCGGTATGATGCCGAAAAAACAAAGAAAGGATACAAGTATAGCGTTGCTACATTGTAAATCTTTCAACGGGTGCAAACATTTGCACCCGTTTACATTCAATTAAACAGATTAAAAACAACTAAAAAAGATTAAAAATCATGAAAACAAACAGAAAGTACGTTACAGTTAATGGAGTCGTTTACACATACGAAGAGTATTTGGAAATGTTAAAGAATAGAGATTAATCTCTATTCTTTTTTGCTTACGTAGCATTTACTAACTTCGTAGAATAATTATAATATGAAAATATTCGTAGTAAAAGGTGTAGCCAAGGGTGATAGAGTATATTACGAAGGACTTAATTTTAAGATCCATGCAGGAGATTGGCTTCCTAACTATGAATGTTATTTTCAGGTGAAGAAAGACGATCTTGGGAAATATACAATATTGAAGTGTATTCCTGTAGATGCCGAGAATAGTTGGAATAATGCTATCTCTGTAGATAAGGATGATGAAGAGTGTTGTTGAATGGGATAAATGAGCGTGGTTCCACTATCATTCTCTCTCCACCTCCAGAAATTTTTTCCATTTCCCCAATTCTCCGAGAAAGAGCACTTTTAGCATTTCAATTTTGAAAACTCTACTCAACATATCTGAACTTGTTTTAGAGCTAAATTTGAGTTTTCACAAAAGTCTCTTTCCAAAATATATATTTTCTAAGCCCATACAATCTTAAATTTAAGTTTATATATAACAAACAAAAAGACAGCCTAGGAGTCTATAAAATATACACTGATGAGACTAGGACGAAACTATCCTCAATTGAGGGTAGTCTGTTTGAACTTTTTTTACTGTAAGACCATAATGGGTACGCTCTGAGACTATGTAGTTGTTGTGAAACAATTCAAAGTATAGTAGCACAGGAAGGGTCTAGATGTTTACAATTTTCATTTTTGGTAGCTTCGGCTACCACTTTCAAGACGAGAGCAACCGTTACGTGGTTTGAAAGATAAGTAAGTATATACTGAAACTAATAGCTCTTTTTCGTTTAACAAATTTAAAACCTCACACTGTAAAGGCAAAGTGTATAAAGTTATGTCAAGATTCAACGTACAAAGAGAACAATTATCTGGATATATTCAGAATGCAATTATGTGTATTGAACTTGGAACTAATTTAAAGTTTACAAGAGCTGAAGATTGGACAAGTACAAATCAAGGTCATGCATTACACTTTGCAGGAAATTTATACAAAGGGGAGCAAACTTGGGATGATATTATAAGGTTCATCAAAATGCAGTTCGCACATAATCCAGAAACTAAATGTATTGATGAAGACACTTCAGATTTTGAGGAATTGGCTCTCGGTAGCAATTTTGGTGAATGGATAGTTTACATTACTATTTAAATATGGTGACTAAAAAACTCAATAACTTTCCAAGACATTGAGGACACCAGTTTCTTATCTGAATATTGCAACGCATAGTTTGGTAATACTTTATGTGAGTAAAGCCCATTAATGTAATATTTGCAGATAAGTTTTAGGTGTAAAATGCAAAAATTTAAAGCCTCACACTATATAGGTAAAGTGTAGATAAAATGGAACAGAATTATTCAAACGCTCCTGCAAAACGTTTTACTCAAAACAGAATGTTTAAAAACTTGTCTGAAGAAGAGTTAACACTTCTAGGATTAGGTGGTCCTGAACCAGAAGAGTATATAAAAACGTTACCAGAGAGTGTCAATAAAACAATATTAGTTGATACAAATCCTTCTAGAGATTGGGTTGAACACACTACGTTGGTTGAAGGATATGCAAAACACAGAACAGAAGTTAATTTTGTAGACTGTGATTTTTGTAGTACTATCTGGTCTAACATTGAAGATTTCAAGCACATCTATACTGAGATGAAGAAGCAAGATAGAACTCAATATCTTGCCATCACAGTAAGTCTAAGACAAGTAGGGATGCGCAGAACTTTGGAATATCTAGCTCAGTTTGAAGAGTTTGGAATAACTGAAGAAGATTGCAAAGAGATTCAATCTCATAGAGTGGCTTCATCAAAAGATCTCAAACATGAACGTAGTCATGTTCACAGATTGTGTAAAGGAGATAAAGCACTAAACATATATTCTTACAGTGACACAGGAACTCCAATGTTAGCAGGAATCATAAAAATCAATTAATATGACACATACAATCTACAAAAACATCAAGTTAACAGTAAGTGCTCCAGATCTTCCTATGTTAGCAATAGGGATGGATTCCACTCAGTTTGGAATTGCATTAATATGGATTTCATTTATTATTAGTTGGAAATAAAAACCTCACACTGTATAGGTAAGTGTATAACATCATGAGACAATATTTCTATTTAGTAGCTCACACGGTAGTAGGAGATGATTTACATATTGATAAAATCTTTTTCCAGGAACATGATGCCATTCGTTGGGGTAAAGTCTTAGCAACAAAAAATCCAGACTATTCTGTAGGTTTGTATAGACAGGAGATTGCAAGGACAGCAACGGTGAGGTTTGTAAAGACCTTAACCGCTTACAAGTCATCTGGGTCGGATAATGATATTGATCAATGTAGATAAGATATGGCAGAAGAAACTATAGTAAGAGAGAACTTGATGACAAGAGAAGGGTATTCTCCCTATTGTCTCCAATGTTCGGTGATGCCTAGAACATTTTTCAATGGAGAGCAATTTCAATGTCCGCATTGTGGATGGATTTCACAATTTCCAGAAGATTTCATAGAGAGGTACAAAAACAAGTGGAAGATAAAATAACGAAATATGGCAACGGTAATTCAAAAGAGATTGAGAAAATTAATAGAAGATTCTATGGTTTCAAATGCAACACATACTATGTATGCTAATGGAACTAAGTATGTAGTGTATCATGGAAGAATTGAAGCGAAAATAACTCCAGAAGGAATGATTACCTCTAGAGATATATTGTTTCAAGAATCTCTAGCAGTCTTTAAATAAATTTAGACCATCTAAAGGATAACTCCGAATTAAATTGGAGATTCTTCTTTTAGATGGTTAACTTTTAAAATTACACAAAATGTCAAAGAAAGAGATTTTTACTAAAAATTTAGTTACCCCTAAGGAAGCTCTATCAAAGTGTTTTCGAATTGGAGCATTAGTTTATTTCAAAGATGGATCATATGTTGTGAAGAAGTCAGACCAGTCTGATTTTGCAATGACTGTTGGATGCTTGCTCTCGAAGGAAGCAGATGATTTGTTTCAAATAATTGATGTTAACAAGCCTTATCCTACAGCCCACTTAAGCATAGAATATGCTGTTCCAATTAATAATATAAAAGTTAGGAATATTAACACTGGTACAGTTTATTATTGTAGCAACATAAACATTGTAAACTGTAGCGGATATGCAGTTGAAGACTTCAATGACAATGAGGTTATGTATAACAATACGTTAACTACATTGAAAACTATCCTCAAAGCATCTAAATTCGGAAATTGTCAACTATTATAAAAATTTAAATTGTATGGAAGAGAAAGTAGATTACAGCAAAGACATTCAAGTAACAATTGACCATAATCAAACGTTTCCAGCTAAATTGCTAGCAAATGACCCAGAATTTGGAGTAATTGTTGGGTACACAAATGAGAATGGAGAAAAGTGGATTCACAGTGAGCTTTATCATGATTATGAGTCGATGAATCGAAATTGTTTTGTGGAGATTTCTAATGTTCCAGAAATTGAAGAGGGACCAATTGTAAATGTAGGCAACGTAGTTAGTACCAAAGAGAAAACGCTTCTGATTATTGAAATAAATCCAGATTATATTACTGGAATAGATATTCAAGGGAAGGGTTGGGCATTGCTGAGAAAAGACATTTTAAAGCTGTTAACTGGTGACGAGGCTGCTCAGTTTTGCATATATGTAGCTGCTAACACTGGAACAGTATTACTTGCAAATGGTTCTCTTTTTGATCTAATTGGAGTATGGTGGTATAAATGTGTCATTGAAGGACTTACTTGGGTATTTCAATTTGAGGAAATTAAGACAACTGGTGATGTAATAGCTTCTCTAGTTATAAATGTAGAATCAGGAATTTGCGTTCCCGAATCTATATTACAGGAATGTCCATTTGCTAACTTGCACCATATATCCAATGCAGAAAATCTTGAGGTTATCACGAGTGATGAAGTTCTTAAAATTATGTTAAGAAAATGATTACTGCTGAACAAATCCATAATGAACTTTGGGATCTGGGTCTTAACAGACTTGCAGATCTCAAAAGTACAGTTGTTGACAACAAGGCTATAGAAACTAAAAGAAATTTAGAAAGTCTAGGATTTACACAGTCTGAAACTTACAAAAATCTAAGTAAGAAAGTCAAGAAGATGGAGGAAAAGGTAGTATATGACTTTTTCAATCAAAGATTTGACGGAGTTGTGTTTGTTCCTACAAATGATTTTGTAAATCTTCTTTTAAAGTATGACTTGTATTGCTCCACGTTTGAAGATTTCTTAGGAGAAATTCCTGAGGAAAACATAGACGAAATACTTGACGCTAAGAACACTCTGACGGAAATTAAGGATATAAATGTATATTCTAATAGGTATAAAAATCTAGTTTCTGAAATTAGCGATAGTTATATAGGAGAGTGGTGTAATGAAGCCCTATTGTCTTCAATAGATGAAGAACCCTATCAAGAATGGAAATGGAACGGTCGTCCAGACTACTACGAAGCCTTAGAAATTATCGAAAGTGGATGGAATATTATCCTATCCTATAGTTTCGAACTTAGTCGCAATACTCCAAAATCCTTTTATGATAGCTGCGATACGATAAGAATCAGATGGGGATTTAAAGATAGTATCAATAAATTTACTCATTTTCCTATTACTGAATTAGGTATTAATCCTAGGGCAGGACTATCAGGTAAAGCATTGAGTTCTGATACTTTACTCATAGCAGCTCCTAGAGATGAAATAAAACACATTGTTGAACTAGAGGAAGTTCCTAAGGTATTAATTAAAGACCCTTTTGTATTTCAAGTTCTTGGAAACGATGTAGTTATATTCTCTAAATGGGGAGTAGAAAGTAAAGACGAATTGTTTGAAAAATAATAAAACTAGTAAATTGACATGCGTAGCACAAAAACAACAAAAGAGAAATTAATTGAAAGAATTAATGCATTAAAAGAACTTCCTAGAACTGATAATGTTCAATCTATATTAAATAGATTAGAACAAGAACTGTCAGATCTAGGAGACCATTCTTTTGAAAGAGAATGTTACTCCTTTTAGTATGGAAGAAGCATTTTTCAATTTTGTGTACTCCCTTATTGAGACTGCTATGAAGTATAACTGCAGTCTCTGTATTGAGGAGTTTGTGGGATATATAACCATATATACAGATTGTGATGTAATCACATTAACTATGAATGATGGCTATGTGTCTGAGATACGTTATGATGGTACTCATTTAATATTAGATGAGGATATGCAACGTAAAATAACTAAACTTATGAAAGAATGAAAATTATAGAAATAAATAATAGGAAAGATACTTACGTTTACGACGAAGAGTACTGCGAGTTTTTTAATGATGACGGGGACTGGGAACATCTAGATCCCAACGATATAAGTCAGGAATTTGAAATACCTAAAGAGAGAGAAACTTTGGTTCTTAAGCAAGGACTACAAAACAAAGTGTCTTCTGAACACTTAAATAGGTTAGAGAGAAATAGCAAGGGAGAATACACAGCTGAATTTAGTGGACTAGATGCAGAGGGAGATTTTCCATTTAAAGGAATGTATTACAGCATAACGTGGTTTAAACTAAGACCTAAACACAATGCGCCTGCTCAAAGTACTTCTGAAGAAAGTTCTTCTATTTCTCTTTCTAGAAAAAAATTATTATTAACTAAATATTTTAAATAAAATGAAAAAGACTGGAATATTTTTCAAATACCTCGGAAATAATCTCGATGAACTTTACCAAGAAAGAATATCATCTCTAAGTGGAGATATTCAGGCAGCTAGTGAAGATAAAGTTAGAGCTTTGGAGAAAAGAGTCAGACAGCTCAAGAGAGAGAAGGAAAAACTTCTTGACTTGGGACTAAAGAATCGGCAGGACTTAACTCCTACATTTGAGAATATCGATGCAGAGGGGTGGGTAAAGCAATATCATGAGTTGAACTATGATCTGGAGATTACTGAAACAGAACTTAAAGTAGCTAGAGCAACTCATAAAGAACTCTTTGGAGGCGAAGAGGAGGAAGAGGCAGAAGATTAACCATCTAAAGGAAAAATCCAGTTAATTTGGAAGATTCTTTTAAATGGTCTAATTTTTAAACTTGTTTAAAATGAGAACAATAATTATTTCTATCCTATTGATGCTGCCCATTCTCAGTAATGCGGCATCATATAAATATTTATATGCAACTAAAGACAAGGCTAAGAATGCAGTATTAGTAAGTGACAAATGGGCAAATATAGAGTTCGACGGTGAGGAAGAAATAATTATTCTCTCATTTGAAGATAAGTTTGCCTATTTTAACATTCTGGAGCTACTAGAAAAGACTAAAGAGGAAATTACATTCAAAGTTTTGACAGACAATAGAAAGGTAACAACTTTTACAGTTTCTGAAGACTTTGTGGTTTTCTTTTACAAGGATTATAAATTTATTCTTACTAACATTCCAAAGAAATATTGGTAAAGTAATCATAAATTATAGTTTTTGTGGCAGTGCAAAAATACTACAATAATTTGAATATTATGAGCATAGCTTTAATACTAAAATGTTGAGTAGAAAATTTTTTGTAATGTTTGCTTGGTAGGTCAAAAAAATTGTAGTACCTTTGCACTGTTAATGTTCCAAACTACTAAAGTAGTCATAATTGTCCTATGGTGTAATGGTAGCACAACAGATTTTGGTTCTGTCGGTCTAGGTTCGAATCCTAGTAGGACAACTCATGTAAAGCAGTAGTACGACATTTAGGCATCGTACCTTATAATCCAAGAGTCGGTAAAGTCAGCTGAATAAATCCGATGAGGTATATCTATAGAATAAATGCCATAGCTAGCAACAAGATAACTATAGGAACTGAAATCTTCAGTGTAGAAATACTGCTTTACAACCTTATAGGGACATATCCCCTCTGCCTTATACGCTGTTGAAAGGGTAATTGGTCACATGTGGGTTCAAGCCCCACTGTCCCTACTATAAGCAGGATTATAAAGCCTGGATGGTGGAATTGGTAGACACTTCAGATTTAAGCTCTGATGCCCATTGCGGGCGTGTGGGTTCGAGTCCCACTCCAGGTACATACTTAATCAATTAATTATTAATTAAATTAAATTAAAATGAAGAAAGTATTATTGATGTTTATTGCTCTTATGAGTGTTGTGTGTTTGAGTGCACAAGAGTTGAGAATGCCAAAGTACAAGTTTACTGACAACTGGTCAATCAGTGTGGGTGGAGGAATTATGTCCTCGTTTGGAGATAAACAAAGTTCTTTTGAACATAAAGATTTCTCCAATCCGTCTGTACATTTAGGATTAAACAAGTATTTTACTCCAGTAGCAGGAGCTAGATTTCAAGGAGAGTGGAAGAAGTTTAATACTGAATTAGAAGATGTCCATACAGCAGGAGTGTATAGTGATTTGTTAATCAACCCAATTAACATTTTCAATTCAAATTACGATAGAAAATTTAATGTAGTAATTCCAATTGGCGTAGGTTATTTACATTCATTTAAAAATGATCAAAGTGCAAAACAAGACTTCCTGATTCCCAGAGTTGGACTTCAACTTAATTATGATATTACAGACGCAGTACAATTAAATCTAGAGGGAATAGCTTCATTGTCGCATGACAAACTAGACTTCATTGTAAATAAAGCACAGTATGACGGGTTTATTACTACCTCTTTAGGAATTACCTATAAATTTAAGAACCATAATGGAAGTCGAGGATTTAAGTATATTCCATCTTATGACCAGGAAGATATTGACTTTTTAAATGAGGAAATTAACAGAATTAAGGCAGAATGTGAGAAAACTCCGAAAACAATTACTGTAGTTGATACTATTCACGTAAAAGATACTGTATTTGTTAGAGAAGTTTCTCCAACTACTATTAGATTCCATATTAATTCTGCTGAAATAGCTCCTGAACAAATGGCTAATGTTAGAAACATAGCTGATCATGTTAAGGACAATGCTATTAAAAAGTTAGTAGTTACTGGTTATGCTGATGCCAAAACTGGAACTCCAGAATATAATCAGAAACTCAGTGAGAAGAGAGCAGAATCTGTTAAAAGAGCATTAATTAGTTTTGGAGTGCCTGAAGATAGACTGATTGTAGGAGCTGAGGGAGATAAAGTTCAGCAGTATGAGAACAATGATTGGAATCGAGCTACAATTATAGTCTCTCAAAACTAAATCCAGACCATTTAAAAGGAATATCCAAATTGATTCGAAGTTCTCTTTTAAATGGTTAAACTCAAAAATCTCTATTATGTCCAAAAGTAAAAAACTTCCTATCTACAAGGATAGAGGAATTGCACAACATAGCACTTTCAGAAGAAAAATAAAAAGAAGAATAAGACAAAAAGTCAAAGAGTTATTAACTCTACTGGATATAGAATCTTATGAACTTCCCTCTCCGAAAGTTTTGGTAAATGACTATGATTGGTGTGATTATATCTTTGATTTTAGATTTAAGAGCCAAAGTAGATATATAAGAGATACAGAAGAGTATGATAAATATATGGAAGAATCGCAAATTAGATATTCTAGAAAATAGAATCTAATCTTTTTAGATTCTTTATATTTAAAGAGTGACTAAATAAAAGAACTCCTTTATATAAGGACAACTTTTGCCAACCTAGTGAGGTTTTATCCTAGTGTCACCACTCTTGATGAGTAGAGGATAGATCTTTATGGCAACATAAAGTTAACAACCTCCTCCAAATAGAGGAGGATTTCGAGTAATGATGTTCAATGGTAGCATGATAGCTTTGGGAGCTATTCGAGCCAGTTCGAGTCTGGCTTACTCGACGAGCAGAAGTAACAGTATAGTGTAGAGTTGCATAATTGCCTTAAACAAGTAATAGGTGGGAGCGTAACGAACTTCTACTGTAGAACTTCATCCTGTTTCGACATTTTCAGTCTAAATGCTGGGTGGTTACTTCCCAATTAAATAGTAGACCGTGTCTAGCTACGTTATCAACTAGTCGTGTTGTACGGTTAGAACAGCTCCTTCTAGGGTAATCAGACGTTCCGCATGGTGTTCGATAAAATCATGCAATATCGCGAGGTAGTGTAAAGGTAACATCCTAGGCTCATAACCTAGAGAAGCGAAGAGTGTTGCAGGTTCGAGTCCTGCCCTCGCAACAAGGGTCAATCGGAAGATTGATTCTACAAGTTGTAAATAAACCGGTCAATGTTTATGACTTGTGCGGAATGGAGAAGTGGTCTATCTCGCTGGGGCACATATGCTCAGAGGCCAGAGGTTCGAATCCTCTTTCCGCAACAAACTCCTTTTGTGGCTCCCAATAAATTAATTATTAACAATTTAAAATTTTTTAAGTATGAAAAAAGTAATTAATGTTGTAAAGAAAGCTGCTGAGTGGTATTTTGAACAGAGTTCCAAAAGCTATGTATGGTTAGTTTCAGGAACTATTCCTCCGCCTAACAAAGGTTTGGAGTGAATATACTACTAATGTTAGAAATGTAAACACTAAAAATATGAAAGATAACAGATTTAAATTAATTTCCATAATATTTGGAATTATTTTATTTATTGTGTTGATGATTCAATGGTAATTTCCTCAATGGGGGAAATAGGTAGACCCACTGGTAAGAATTTTACATGATAATTAAATACCCTCTTGTTGGAACTGGTAGACATCCATGATTTAGGCTCATGGGCGAAGTAACAGTAGCGTGAGAGTTCGAATCTCTCAGAGGGTACTATGCGTAGAACAGACATTTTAGAACGTAAAGAAGACATCCTTAAATGGATAGGAGAAGATTTACCAAATGCAGAGATTGCTAGAAGACTAGCCTGTAAAGTAGATACTTTAAAGTCTTATTACACTAAGATGGGAATAACATACTCAGGTAATCAAATTATTTGTTTAATTCTAAAAATAAATTAAGATGAAAGTAGTACTAAGTACAGTATTAGATTTCGAATCCTTAGAGGACATAGTAGCTGCTTGTGCAGATTGTATTGAAAATAGTGATTTAACATCTCTTGACGATGGAGTTCCAGAGGATTGGGATCTGCCCGAAGTTTGGAATGAAGAAGTGGTTAAAGACTTCTTAAAATTCAATGGTTCTATATTTGCTAGATGTCAAGGAATTGATTTGGAGACAGATCTTTTTGACGATAATTTTAGTGAAACAAGAGTAGAAATAGAAGAGTAATGATAGGACTTATTTTGTTTGTAGTATGGGTAGTTTCCGTGGTAGGTGCAGTATCATATTATGCACGGGAAACCATGGATCCCACCGCACCTAGAGTAGTAATAGCTTTTTTCCCTATAGTAAATACTTTATTCTGTTTAAGAAAAAGGTTGTTTAGTAATGTATTCAATGACATAGTTAAAGAATTTAAATAATGCCGAGTTATCAAATTACGATTAATGCTCCAGAGGGTAAAATTCCAGTTTACAACGAAAGTACTCAAAGTATTGATTTTGTAGACTCTGACATTAGAGAAAAAGTTAAAACCTACGAGGATGCACTTAAAGTCTTGGGAGAAGAAAGACCATCCTATGTTGATGACATGCCCAAACATCTAGCTGCAAGAATCAAATGTGAGACTATATTGAGAGCATTGAATGGGGATCACAAATTCCATCTTACGGAGGGTGCTTGGTATTATCCTTGGTTAAAAATATATCTAGAATCTAGTACTCCTAAAGAGTATAAGATAGAAAGTAATCCTCTATTTCTTTATGAAGGTAAAAAATACTGGCTGCGCTCTGGTAATTTTGCCTATGTTCCTGGCGGCGTCGCTTATTTCGATGCTGTTAATGGTTCTGGCGATTCTTCTACCTATGTCGGCTTCGCTTGCCGGAGTAGAGAGATAGCGGACTATTTTAGTGAGCAATTCAAAAAGCTCTATTTCGATGCTATCTACGGAGGCATATTAGAGTATAAATGGTGTAATTAAACAAAAAAAACAAAATATGAAAAAGTGTAATGAAGTATTTTTCAGTGATAAAGGTATGACTAGTACAAGTGCGAATCATTTAGCTAACATTGCCGCTGAAGTGGTTCAAGCTCGTAAACTGGAGTTAGAAAACGTTACGTTTATTAGCGAATATATTTCTGTACTAGGCACTAACAGAGAAAAGGTTCTTGTTGTAGAAGGTAATAGTGCAGAGGATATAACTAGGATAAAAGAATCTCTTAAATTTATTTCCGAAGCCAATTCATTTATCGCTTGGGTTAGAGAAGCTATAAAGGCTAAAGAAGAAGAGCTTAATGAAATATCAAACATCTCTTTAGAAGATTATTGCAACCTAATGAAAGTTGAAGTTCCTCTATTGCCTAGCAGGATGCAAGAAGTCACCGAAGAAGACATTTTGGGAACTTGGAATATTAAAGAGAGAAATGAGTATTACTCGTTGGAAGCCTACTCAGCTGCTATCGGTAAATTTATTCACCCAAATGGAGCTTTTTCTAAAGCTCGTAAGCAGTTACAGGCTAAGCTAACTAGACCTCATAGTGTAGATAAGAGTTCTTCTTCCAACATAGTAATCTATGACTATATTCCCTCAGTAGAGCTATCTACAGTTGAAGATTCGTTTCTTGAGATGCAGAATACGCATAGAGCTTTGACTGCTAGGCTAAATCAGTTGAAATTTAGATTGAAGACTGAGGCGGCAGAGTTAACTAGGAAAAGACATGATGAATGGCACATGCTTGCAGATGAAATGAATTCTAGAAGACAAAAACTATATTCAGACTTAATTACTTATAAAAATTCTGAAACTCAGAAAATAAGTCAACTGAAAATAGTTATTCCAGAGGCACTTAAAGAAGTGTTTGATTTTCTTCAGAATATCCAAAATGCAAAGAAATAAAGGTGAATAGGACTTAATCCTCATTGGGATTTAACCATTCTTTGTGTGAGTAAAGAAATATACCAATAATTTATTAAATAAAGAATATAATCTTAATTTGTCAATCTGACAAATGTTTAAATTACTGACAGTTCGCAGAAATATATTAAATTTCTGTCTTGGTTTTTGGCTTCGCTTTGCGAACTGGTCTTTGCTTTCGATTTAGTTCTTGGCATAATTATATTTCTTTACTCACGACTTAAATGTCCCTATCGTCTAGTGGTTTAGGACAAAGCACTTTCGATGCTTAAACACGAGTTCGAGTCTCGTTGGGGATACTAAAAATAAAATTTTTGTAAAAATTTTATCAGATATTTGGCTAGTAAAAATAAAAGTAGTATCTTTGTATCACTATTTCGAAGGTATAGTGTAAAGGTAGCATAACTCACTGTCTATGAGCCATACTTTCGGCAAAATATTGGGTAATGGGAAAGTTGATTAATCCGCTGCATTTGGGATGCAGAGATCGCCAGTTTGAGTCTGACTTACCCAACTATTTAGAGGATTAGCTCAGTTGGTTCAGAGCACTTGATTTACATTCAAGGGGTCATGAGTTCGAATCTCATATCCTCTACTCAAATTAATTAAAAATAGATGATTATGGATTATTTAATTTTAGGTATTTGTATTTTAATTTGTATTTTAGTGGTGTTCCTTCTAGTAGCATTGATGTTTTGTAACTACATGATAGATAGGAACGATCTAGTTTATAATTTTCGTATGACAGTGTTTACAGAAAATCCTGACATGTACGAAAAGTTACCATCCTATGATACTATGATGTCCTATTTCTGGATTTCGTTGTGTGATTTAGATAACTGGATAGACTTTAAATACCCAGAATGTGGAGGAATCTTTCAAGCTATTAGAAATTATATCAACTATAAAAACTAATAAAATGACAATATTAACTTTCTATAGTATTGGAGTATTAATCTCAATAATATTCCTTGCGATTTTATCCTATATTGCTATCTACAAAGGTAGAGATTTAACCTTAAGAGTATTGATCTCAATAATATTGTATAGTTTAGCATCTTGGTTTTGCATATTTTCTATTATTGTTATTTTAGTTATAAATTGCTTATCGAAGTTTGATACAATATTAATAAAAGGTAGAAAATAATAAAGTTGGCTCGCTAGCTCAATAGGATTAGAGCAACAGCCTTCTAAGCTGTAGGTTCTGCGTTCGAATCGCAGGCGAGTCACCATTTAAAAGGAATATTATATGAGAATTACTTCAGAAGAATATACTCAACTAATTAATAAGTTGAAAAATTTAAAATCTTCATATTTAGATTCTCCGCTCCAATTTGGAAAATATAAAGGGAGAACTTTAAGATGGATAAAATCTTATGATTTGCAATACATATATTGGTTAGCTGATAATACAGATTTCCCTATAGATTTAAATCTTCTTGATTTGCCAGAAAATAATACTTTTAAGCAAAATATTAGTAAAGAAATTTCTGCTGATATAGAAGATACCTTTATAAGGGACTGTCGCATAGAAAGAGAGCAATCTCAAATTGAAGCCTACAGAAGAGAACACGGTCATGGCTGGTAAAATATTTCCTTCTACGCCTCTCTAAATTTGGATATTGATGCGCACCGAGAGGAGGAGTTCTTTCCTATCAACGACCAAAGTAGGAGATAGGTTGAGATACTGCTAATATAGTCGGCTATTAGTATGGATCTCGTAATGGAGGAGTAGCTCAATGGTAGAGCGCAGGTTTGAAGAACCTGGCGTTGGGGGTTCAATTCCCTCCTTCTCCACAATTTAGCGGGATTGGTGTTAATGGTTAGCATACGACTCTTCCAAAGTCAAGGAGACAGTTCGAGTCTGTTATCCCGCACAAGTCTATAAAACTACTTGAAGTATGAGAAATCTAGAGGAATTAGTAAAAGATAATATAGAATTTATAAATTCTATGAGTTGTGAAAAGTGGATTGAATTATTAAAGTCTATAGCTATATCAATATTACCTTTTTATGGTAGTGATAAAAATATAGAAGCAATAAAAAACATCAAATGTATTTCTATTCACTATAATGAGCATGGACTAAGTGAGATTCAATTGACAACTAGTAAGCTAGATTATGAGGATTTTGAAATAAAATTAAATAATGTAGGAATAAAAATATCTCAACAAAGAGGACATTCTAATTTTGAAGAATATTGCTTCATTCCAATTGAAGCATTTAGAATAGTAAATAAGGAAGTATAAGCCTAATTGGTAAGGCAGTAGTCTTGAAAACTACTAGTAATCGTGTAAAAGCGGTGTGCCAGTTCGAGTCTGGCTGCTTCCTCTATAAATTTTATATCATGAGTAGAAGTTTTCATCAAAGACATCGAGATTCTCACCATAATAAAAGTCCTAGAGAGATTTTGGCTATAGAAAAAAGAAATGGAGTGAATCGTATCATTTGGAGAAATAGGAAAATTAAACCCTATGGTAGAAAAGATTTCATTGGATATGGGGAAGAAACATATCTTAAAAAATATGGGGAGTATTTTGCTCCTGTAATTGACAAGAAACGAGAAAGAAGAAGGGCAAAACAACAAATTCTTATAGAATTAAGTTTTGACTAAACTTGTCGGGTTGACCGAGTGGCTTAGGTACTGGTCTGCAAAACCAGGTACAGCGGTTCGAATCCGCTACCCGATTCTAATAAAAACATACGTCGGTGGCATGATTGGGAAGCAACGGTCTCCAAAACCGTGATATGAAGGTTCGAATCCTTCACGGCGTGCTACAATTATAAATAAGGGCCGGTAGCATAATTGGGAATGCGCTAGTTTTGCACACTGGAAGATCGGGTTCGAGTCCCGCCGTGTCCACAACTTTTTGGAGAGATGGCTGAGTGGTCTAAAGCACTGCACTGCTAACGCAGCGAGGGTAACACCTCCGTTGGTTCGAATCCAACTCTCTCCGCAATCTAATTTACTATATTATATGAATAGAGCAGAGAGAAGAAAACTTAAAGAGTTAAAGTTTAAGAAACGTCTTAAATTTTGGGCAAATTTAAAGTATCCAGTAAAAGAAAATAGTGAATGGAGGGCAGCAAAGTCTTGGACAGAGCTTAAAGATCATCATGAATTTAGAGACCAGTCTACTGGATATAAACGCAATGATAAAGAATACAATCAGAAGCGTGTAAGAAAGATGGCATTTAAACTAGCTCAAAATGAATTGGAAGACATTAACTATTTCTTAGAAGATGATTTTTATTCATATTATAAAGTAAATATGAAAGCAAGAACTAATAAGAAGACTTGGAGATAGTCTTCTTTTAAATGGTTAAACTTGAAAATTAATAGAATTAAAGGAAGGGTAACGGCAGCAGACTGTAAATCTGCCCTGCTTTAACAAATTGTCGTATCGGAATCGCAGTAGGTGGGTTCGAGTCCCACCCCTTCCACATAATACAGAAATATTCATCTCAACACACATTTGGTTTATTATGGAAGAGAAATTAGACTTAATTATTCAAAAATTGGATGAGTTACTTGTATTAACCAAACGTATTCACCGAGATACAGAACCATCTATTGAAAATAATACATCTGAATATTTATTAAATGTGTTAGGTGATGTTACTGGTGACGTTATAATGCAAGGTTTAACTGGAAGTAGATAGTAGAACGGGCTTGCCTGGTTTTGACAGGTAATTACAAATTATAAGGACGTGTAGAGTTTGTACCAACTCTTTAAAAATGATACACAATTTTAAGTGGCAACACTGAAGTAAGAATGGCAGCGTAAGCTGTGGCTTGTCAATAAGTATATTGATTAAAGTCGGGTTAACGGAGAAGACCTAGAAACAGAAGAGGTGTGGGAAGAAGCGTATAAAGCAGCCCACTTAACTTGAACGCCAAAGGTTAGTAGAGCTGAGATTCTCCACAATGTGTATGGTAGAGACGCAAGGGCTATGCCTAAAAGTACTACTCGTTCTCCAACGTAAATGGAGTGGTGGAAAGCTGACTTCGGTCAGCCCATAGTTTGATAGTTTGTTGTATAGTTAAGCGGAAAGGTGCTAGATGAGTCCGCTTGCAAAGAATCTAGCTCTTCTATGAAAACTATCTAAATGCTAGAACTCACTAGCTGATGTAATAAAAATGAGACACACGTTATCCTTGTAATAAGGATTGTCTGGACGGCGGTTCGATTCCGCCCAAGTCCACTTAACATCAGATTAAAAATAAGATAAACAAATAAGTTATGGAATCTAGATTATTGCCCAATTACAAGACTGTAGGAAATGAAGAAATAAGTTATCCTACTTATTCTAAATTAAGTGCTTTTATGATAGAACGTGAGACTAACTATATTTCATCTATTGTAGATGTGTTAATAAAGAAAGTCCCTCAAAATAAACCAATAAAATTTCTAGTTAGAGGAATGTCTATGGCTATCCTAACTGGAAGTGTGGCATATCATTTAAGATGTAAAGGTAGGGCATGTAAAATTGATATTTTAAGAAAAAAGGGAGATGATTCTCATATGGGTGTACACTTTGAGGACAATGAGTCGTATATAGTCGATCCTGACTATGTTTATGTTGTAGTTGACGACCTAGTAGCTTCTGGAGACACCGTCCGAAAACTTGGAAGTCTGGTAAAGTTCAATTATCGCAAAAGAAAATTGGATTTTCTCTTTGTTTCTTCTATTTATTGTAGGGGAGAGTCTGAAGTAAAGTATTGGTCTAAGTATTATAAATATGTGTATAGTAATCGTATAATAGAAACTAAATAGTTTCCAGTGTGGATCTTGTAGCTCAGTTGGTTAGAGCTCGATACTTTTAATATCGGGGTCGACAGTTCGAATCTGTCCGAGATCACATAATCAAGATAAACATTGGGTATCATCCCAATATCATATGTGTGTTAGTGATGCCAGTCGTTCGCGAGAATAATTGGCATTTTTTTTATGTGAAATTTTAAAGATAAACAAAATATGGCAAGATTAAGTGATTTACAAAAGTTCTTAGTTTCAAAAAATCCTAACAAAATTCAAGAATCAAAAACTTCAAGTAGTGTTTATTATTACTTTGAAAGTTGCATTATTAGAGTTTCTGATCATTTGGATAATAAGTTGCAACTGAATCCTAATTATATGAACATTGTTTGTTCTAACAATAAGGAATTTGTAGTTTCTGTTCAGGGAAGGGTATTAGCAATACCATATAAAGAGATTAAAGAGCTTATATTAGGGTATATAACTTTTAGTTATATTAGGAATTTAGAACGTTCTGACTTAAAACTTACCCATACTTATAAAGATGAATATTTTGAACTTTTGAAAAGATTTGATGAATTGTCTGTTTCTTTAGAGAAAGTGAATAAAGAATATGTTATATTGAAGAATAAGCAAATTGATGATATTCATTCTCATCAGAAAATAATTAAGGAGCTTACTGAAAGCTACAAAAATATTTCTAATCACTTTATAAAGAAATCAGAAACATTGGAATCAAAAACTAATGAATGCAAAAATCTTACTAAGAAATTAAAGGATGCTAATATGGCTTTGACAAGTGCAGAACATATAGCAAAAATAAATTTAGAGAAAGTTGATAAATTAACGAAGGAAAAGAATGAGCTAATGAAGGAAAATGAAGAACTTAGTGAGAGAATAAAAGCTATAAGTAACAAAGTGTCGGATTTAATTTCGGATTTATAAAGATGGGATTAATTGATAAAGTCACAGCCGTTTCTAAAAAGATTAAAAACAATAGAGATATTAAAGATGTTTCTATAAAATTAGGCGAGGAATGCGGTGAAGTACAGGGAGTAGTAAGTATAATGACTGGATTATCTTCCTACAAAGAGGTTAAGAATAATGACTTAGTTGATGAACTCGTGGATGTGTTTATCAATATAGTGGATATTGGTTTTATTTTTTATGGAAAAAGATTTAGAAATCTGTTTCATAGAAGATTGAGATTGAAACTTAAAAAATGGGAAGAAAAATACCAACTACAACAGTAATGAATGAGTGGGTTTATAATAAATTAAATGAACTGTGTAGGGTACTCCACGATAAATATACTATAAATTGGGGAGGGTGTGCCTTTGTAGCATATTGTATAGCTAGAAACTTATCGGAACGTAATATTCCATATAAAGTAGTGTTATTTGGAAGAATGACAGCAGAATATATGGTTAAAACTAGCTATGCTTGTAATCATGCTTCTATTATGGCAGAAGAGAAGTCTCTTATAAATCCCTATAGTATTTGTGGGATGAAAATTCCGGATGAAAGTATTGTAGACTTAACTCCAAAGGAGCTATTAGCATATTACAAAAATGCTAAAGGTTCTTGGAATAATGACTACGATGTAAAACTGAATTCAACCGTAAGTAGACAGATTAATAACTTTTTTAAAACTATATTTTAATATGAAGAAATTTTTATTGACATTTTTTATTGCATTCGTATCTTTAATGACTTATGCTCAAGTAGACACATTGAAATTGATTCCTGGAAAGGAAATTATGTATGAATTGCAAATTGATACTGTAAAGTATGACTATCTAAAGAAAGTAGCTTGGTTTGCAGGATTTCCTGAAGTAGAAGCAACTTTTCAAGAGGGAAAGAAAACAGTATGTGCGACTCTAATCAAGGAAGACGATATTATAACTTTAAATGGCAAGAGTTATTTATATCTAAAGAGTATTCCTAAAGACTGGTTTGAAGTAGCTACCTGGGAGGGAGCTCCACATCCAAGAACTATTACTTTATTTTATGGACATAGACTTTCGACTAAGTCTCCTGTAACTGATGAATTTGGAACGTGGTATAGTAGAAAGGATTTTGAAGGAATGACCCTTGATACCGTTACTGTAGCTCATATTCTTAAACCTTTAGATGGTATTAAGGATTTCTATATTAATGGAGAGCAGTCCAAAGCTAGTTATGATATTCAAATTGGAGACACTCTTGAAATTAAATTTGATGTAGAAGAACCAATGGATATTGATAACTATATGTTAGTTAAAGACGAAGATGCCATTAAAGTTTCGGAGCAAGATTCGTTTATTTTAATTCCAACAGAATCAATAGAAGAAGTTGCGCCAGTAATTAGCAATGTTTTAGGGGATTATACAATAGAATCAAGAAAATTTAATATCAATGTATTTCCCAAATTTGCCATTGAAGAATTGTCTTATACAACCTTTAGAAAAGGGAATACAGAAAAGAAAGACTATACTAACACTCTGGAAATTAGTCCTGTTGTTTTAAATGGAGATTCAGTTGTTTTGGAAATCTTGACCAATGAAGATAAACTTGGACCATTTAAAAAGGAATCTTCCAAATTTTCTTGGAATAAAGATGGAAAAGATTTGAATGATTCTCTTTATATGGTAGAGGACTGTAAACTTATTATTCCTAAATACAATAAGGGGACTATGGATGGTAAGTATAATTGCATTGTTACTAATGGTAAAATTACATTTACTGTAACATTTGATGTAACATCAAATTACCCAACCTCTAATGAGACTATAGATACTAACGATTTTAGAGTACTATGTCAAGATGGGCATGTGCTAATCAGCAATGCTGTTTCTAAACATTTAGTTATATCTGATACTTCTGGAAAAATGTTGGTAAATAAAGTAATTACATCTGATATGGAGCAAATTTCTGTTCCTAAAAATACTGTTCTATTTGTTACGATAGAAGGGAAAACTATTAAGACAGTTTCCAAGTAATCTAATAATTATTCCTTAACTTTCTAAAATGTACGAAATGATAATACCAATATTGTTACTAATATTAGGTGTTGTGTTCCTAAGAATTGATCCATATCTTGATATTAGTGACGATGGTATAATCCTTTGGTACTCAACACTACTGGCAAATAAACGTAAATATATAAAACTTAAATAAGATGGCTAATATTTTATCAAAATCAGTAACTGCAAGTTCTTTAAAAGCAAAATCTTCTGGAATCCTGTCAGTTTTTTATAAGACTATTGATTCTTTGCAGGAAGTAGTCAAATCTGCTAAACAGGAAGCTGATATTAAGCAGCAAAATATTGATAGACTGGCTTTAGAGAAGGAAGAGCTTATGCAAGTTGCTCAAGAAAACGAAGCTATTGTTAGTAAACTTTCAAAACTATTAACTAATGAGTTGGAGTAAAATAGAAAAATACCTAAAGCCTGGAAACCTAGTTAAGTTTGATACAGATGAGTTGGGAATAATCCTTCCAGATGAAGAAACAGGCACTATACGAGTATGTGGTGATGGAAACTCTTCTAGAGCATGGTATACCGAAGAAGGTTTAAGAGATAGATGTAATTCAATAGAAAAAATATGGGGACCTGCACCTAATAGGTATGGAGTAAGTTTTGATACCGAACACAGAAGTCTTTTATATTCTATTTCAACTTTTGAAGTAGATGTATGCGAGAGAAAGAAAGTATTTGTAGGAGTTAGTAATAATGCCAGCGAAAAGGATATAGCTAGAGTTTTACAAATTATTGAGAAGGAAGGAAAAGAAGCTGTTTTTTGGAGTACAAGTAAATCTCCTATAGTTAACTATGATATTTTATCCAAATGTCATGAGTTAATAATAGTTACTCCAGAAGGCTTTTGTAATGGCGGTTATGTGGGCAAAGGCTTAGACGAAATGATCAGAACGGCTCTAGATAATTGCATTAAAATTAGAGTACTTGTTGAAAATAAACTTAGGAAGTTTAAGCGTTTAGTGAGCAACTACAAAGAAACAGGAAGTTACGTAAATTATTCTTTATTATTTGTTTTATGACCGATTATACAATATTTACTGATGGGGCATATTCATTTGCTAGAAAGCAAGGTGGATGTGCCTTTATCATTTTAAATAGTAAAGGTAAAGAAGTTACGGAATATTCTAAATGCTTCGTCAATTGCACTAACAATCAAATGGAAATGATGGCTTGTATAATAGCTCTAGAGTCTATAAAAACTCCTTCTGAAATTCTAATTATGAGCGATTCTATGTATGTGATAGGAACATATACAAAGAACTGGAGAAGAAAAAAGAACCAAAAACTATGGGAAAGGTTTGATAAAGCTATAGCTTTTCACAAAAAGGTTGATTTTCAACACGTTAAGGGTCATGAAGACAATTTCTATAATAATAGGTGTGACCAATTAGCGGTGGAGGCAACTAAGATTTGTTTAACTAAATAAATAATTACAAATGAAGTACAAGAAGAAATTAGCTTATTTGCAATCTCGCCAAGCATGGTGGGATAAACAGCCGAAGGATTATCAAGCAGCAACAACTAGACCAGGCTCTGTAAAAGTAAAATAAAATAATAAATAGAAAAACATGGAAGGAATTAAAGAGTTAATTTGGTTAAACGATGGGAGAACTTATAGACAAATTGAGGAAAGTGTACAGCTGATTCCTACTTTGCCTAAAAAGGTTTATAATATGTGCTTAGATCCATACGAACGTATATATTTGGAAGAGTACTGTGAGAACTTTAACTTTGAATTCAAAGTATATGGCTTGGAAACTAAGTTTATTGACCACGTCATGACCACTTTTGAAAATACGTCTGGTAATTTAGGCATTCTCCTAAATGGTACTAAAGGAACCGGTAAAACAGTATGTGCTAAGATTTTGGCCAATAAAATGAATCTTCCAGTTATTATTGTCCCCAGAAATATGAAGGGTCTTCAAGAATTTGTTTCCAAAATTAGTTCGGACGTTATTCTATTCTTTGACGAATTTGAAAAGTCTTTTGATAGAAATGATTCTACTATCTTAACTATTATGGATGGGGTGTATAATAGTGGACACCGTAAAATCTTCTTGCTGACCACTAATCAATTATATATCAATGATAATTTGATTGGTAGACCTTCCCGTATTCGTTACAAGAAAACATTTGGAAATTTGTCTGTAGAAACTATTAAGGAATATCTTGAGGACAATCTTATAGATAAAAGTAGATCTAATCAAATTTTAGAATTTGTAGATTCTTTGTCTATATCTACTATTGATATTCTTAAATCAACTGTAGAAGAAATTAACATACATAATTGTAATATTTCCGACTTTAAGAAATGGATTAATGTTGAGCAGGCTAAGTTCTCTTGGAAATTCTGGTATAAGAGAATAGATCGTGATGATGATATTTATGGGGTTTATACTCTTGAAGACTTTAAGAAAGAATTAAAAGAAACTCCAAAGGATAAATTAGACGACAACTGCATTTGGCAGTCTAGTACTAATACAAACTCTTCAGTAGAGTATATGCACGAAGGTGAGAATTTCTACTACGGGCAAATTACCCAAACTCTCACTAGTGACAATTATCTTGTTTTAGAAGACGAGGATAACTCTATTTATTATTGTTATATCATTAATATTGACAAGAAACCGTCTCTATATAGAGGAGCGCTAGGTTACGCATTTTAAAAAAAAAATAAAAATAATTATGCTATTCAAAGAATTTAAAGATAAAGTAGACAACAGTTTTCAACAAATGTGTAAAGGTCAATCTAATCTATTCAGAGCAAAAGTTGATAAAGACTTGCTTTGGAATACTTATTTGGAATCATTTCCAGAAGAGGAGAGACAAGAACATAATTGTAATTGTTGTAGACAATTTATTAAGAATTGGGGCAATGTAGTAGCTATTAAAAACAATAAAGTTATAACTTTTTGGGATATAGAGTGCGAAGAACCCTATAATACTGTAGCTGCTAATCTCAAAAAATTAATTCTAGCTCATCCAGTTACCGACTTGTTAGTTCAAACTTTCCCTAAATTGGGAACAGACAAGAATACTTTTTTACGTGCTGATGGTACTGTTGGAGTCTGGAATCATCTTTTTACAGTGCTACCTGAGAAATTCATATATAGAGGAAGCTCTAGCGAGGATACTGTAATGTCAGATTTTAGATCAACTTATGAAGTATTTACACGTTCATTGAATACGATAACTCCTGATGCAGTAGCTGTTGTTCTAGAGTTGATTGAACAAAACTCGCTATACAGAGGTTTAGAATTTAAGAAAGTAGTTGAAGAGTTTCAAACTTTGCAAAATAAATACAATAAACTTCCTCAAAATGAGAAAAATGCTTACATTATTTCTCACGTTAAAAATTCTGGAGTCGTAGCTAGAATCCGAAATTCTGCAATTGGAACTCTTCTTGTTGACCTATCTGAGGGAGTTGACTTAGATACAGCTGTAACTAAATTTGAGAAAGTAGTTGCCCCTACTAATTATAAGAGACCTACATCAGTTGTAACTAAATCAATGATTGAAGCTGCTCAGAAAAAAGTTAAGGAATTAGGTATTGAGAAATCTCTTAGCAGAGATTATGCAAAACTTGATGATATTACCGTAAATAACGTTCTGTTTGTAAACAGAGACTTATCTGAACAAGTAGGAATCTTTGACAAACTTAAAGAAAACATAGTGATTAATCCTAAGAAGTTTTCTAAAGTTGAAGAAATTGGAATTGAAGATTTCATTAGCAAAGTTCTTCCTACTGCAAAAAGTGTTCAAGTATTAGTAGAACAGAAGCATGAGCCTAATTTAGTTACCTTAACTAAGTCCAAATATGAGGACGCTCCCAATATCTTTAAATGGAATAATAACTTTGCTTGGGCATATAACGGAAACTTAGCTGATTCAATAAAAGAAAAGGTTAAGAAGGCAGGAGGTAACGTTAACGGAGTATTGAGATGTTCGTTGCATTGGTTTAATTATGATGATTTAGACATTCATGTTGTAGAGCCGCATGGAGCTCATATATACTATAGTGACAAATATTCCAATTCGTCAGGAATGCTGGATGTAGATATGAATGCCGGAAGTAAAAGAGAGTCTAGGGATGCTGTAGAGAATATTGTTTGGACTGATTCAAACAAGATGGCTGAAGGAGTTTATACACTGTACATTAATAACTTCTATAAGAAAGAGTGGACTGACGAAGGATTTGAATGTGAAATAGAATGTAATGGAGAGTTGCATAAATTTTCATATGAAAGACCTGTTAGAGATAAAGAAAACGTTAAAGTATGCACTTTTAAATGGAGTAGAAAGCTAGGAATTACAGAAATAGCTGCATCCATTCCAGAAGCAAGCACTAATATTTCTAAAGAAATCTGGGGAATTAATACTAATAAATTCCAGAAAGTCTCCATGATAATGTTATCGCCTAACTATTGGGATGATCAGTCAATTGGTAACAAGCACTATTTCTTCATGTTGGAAGGATGTAGAAGTTCCGAAAAAACTAGAGGGTTCTTTAATGAATATTTAAAGGAATCTCTAAATGAGCATAGAAAAGTGTTTGAAATTTTAGGAAACAATTTATTGCTTCCAACCTCACTAGAGCAACTGAGCGGATTAGGGTTTTCTTCAACAGTAAGAAATGAACTAATTTGTAAGGTAGAAGGCTCATTTGAAAGAATTATTAAAGTTAAATTTTAAAACAGTAAGAATATGAATAATTTTGAAAAGGCAACAAGACTTAGACTTCGTTTTGAAACATCTCGTGGAAATCTTAATGTAGAGGATCTTTGGAGACTTCCACTTGCTGAACTAGATAAACTAGCTATTGCTCTTAACAAGCAATTGAAGGAATCTAGTGAAGAGAGTTTCATTAAAGCCAAATCGAAAGATAATAAACTTCTGGAGTTACGTTTTGATATTGTTAAACATATCATTGAAACTCTTCTTTCCGAAGATGAAGAAAAGAAGAAAGCTGCGGATAAAAGGGCTAAGCGTGAACAGCTTCTAGAACTGATTGCTAAGAAGAAGAACCAGGAACTTGAGGGAAAGAGCTTGGAAGAGTTAGAAGCTGAGTTAACTAAACTGGAAGATTAACAATGCTCAAAGGTGGTAAAACTAAAGAGGGTTCGAATCCCTCTACCACTTCAAAATTTAGACAATATGGCGGAGATTAGTATTTCAATTGGAATAGTTATAGCAGTTTTTATTCCTGTAATTATTGCAATATTGGTGGAAAAAAAGAAGATAAATAGTATAAGGGTAGGACAAGTATGGTTTACAGAAAAGCATTTTAATCCATTTCTTAGACATAAAAGAAGAGTAAGGGTGAAGGGTATATTAGATGGTTGGGTAAAACTAGACGATCTAAGTTGCTTCGATGCTAATGGGCGTCCAGTTCGGATGTATTTAACTTGTTCTGATTTAATCACATTATATAGATTAGAAGAATGAAAAAATATTTATTAATTTTAGGGTTAGCAGTGGGACTAAGCTCGTGTACTAAAGTAAATGACTCAAAACATGAAATAAATTATAAAGGTCACAACTATATAGTATTTGAACATGGGTGTGGACTGAGTCAAAATTATAGTATGAGTGTAGTACACGATCCAGACTGCCCTTGTCATAAAAGAGTTTTGAAAGAATGAAAAAATTTGTATTTATATTGATTTTTTGTTTATCTACTTTATCGTTTTCACATGTAGAACCATCTAAAGAGATCTCTCCATTTATTGAGTCTTCTCCAACTTATGAAAGTGTCTATATGGTATGTAAGATGTATAATCTAGAGTGTCCAGAAATAGTGGTAGCTCAATCTGTATTAGAAACTGGTCATTATAAGTCTCAGCAGTGTTTGCAACATAATAACTTGTTTGGATTATATGATTCCAAGAATAAAAGATATTATAGATTTGACCACTGGACTCATTCGGTTTTAGCATATAAACAAAAAGTACAATATAGATACAAAGGAGGAGATTATTACGAATTTTTAAGAAAAATTGGTTATGCAGAGGATTCGTTATATGTAGAAAAGGTTAAGTTAATTCAAAAAAGGTTAGAGAATGATATTTAAGTTTTTATTACCATTTTTAATGGTCATACTGTTTATTTATTATGTATGGCTGTTTCTTTCTATTACTGGAGTAGTGCCAAGAATTTCCAGTAGAGAATTTAAATTATACCGGATTTTTATTCCGTTTTACTATTTAATCTTCGAATAACTATTTACAAAATTTTAAATTATTTTATTTATGAGAAAAGGTTTAATGGCAATTATTGCAGTGTTAGTAGTAGCATTCTTGTGTATGATTCCTAAATTGGGAGAAGACATGGATAAGAAGCAAATTGGTGTAAATCAAATTCCTTTTACTGGAACCTTGGAATACTGGACAAATGGAGGATTTCAGTTTCAGAAAATGGGAACTGTAACCATTTATGACAAGACTTCCCAAATTTGGTTTAATGAATTGATTCGGAAGGATGATGGCAATGTTACAGTTTCTCCGGAATTGGAAAATCCAGCTATGCCAATTACTTATAATGATAAGGGAAAAGGATTTGTATTAGGCTCAGTTCGAGTAGAAATGCCATTGGAAGGTAAATATTTGGAACGTATTCAAACCCACTATGGCTCTCAAGAAAAACTTATTAGAGACTTAATTAAGCCTACCTTGAATAAAGTTATTATTGCTTGCGGTCCTTTGATGTCGTCACTTGAATCTGTTAGCGAAAAGAGAACTGATTTGATTGCATTAATTACTGATCAGCTCAATGCAGGTGTATATAAAACACAAGTAAGAACTGTAGAAGTTTTGAATCCAATTACTAATGAAAAGCAGATTACTAAAATTGCAGAAGCTATTCCTGACAGTCTGTCTCCTAACGGAATCAAAAGACAGGAAGCCTCTCCGTTTGCTTTCTATGGTTTAAAAGTATCACAATTATCTATTAGTGATCTTGAATATGAAAATGCTACTTTAGCTCAAATTTCAAAGCAAAGAGAAGCTGATATGTCTATTATTACAGCCAAATCTAAAGCCTTGGAAGCTATTCAGAGAACTATTCAAATTGAAGAAGAAGGTAAGGCTTCTGCAGCTCAAGCTAAATGGGAACAGGAAAAGATTAAGGCTGTAGAGGTAACGAAGGCACAGCAAGCATATGAAGTAGCCCAATTGCAAGCAAAAGAAGCTGCTGAAAAAGCTAAGAAAATTATCGAAGAAGGTAAAGCAGAAGCAGAAGCTAATCGCCTTAAAGTACAGGCTGGTTTGACTCCTCAAGAAGCAGCTGAATGGCAGTATAAGACTACTGTAGGTGTAGCAGAAGCTCTTAGTAAATCTAATGTACGTTGGGTTCCTGAAATCATGATGAATGGTAATAATTCTGGAAGCGGTAGTGCAATGGATGCAGTAGGCTTGAATATGTTGATGGATGTTGCTAAGAAAATGAAAAAAGAGTAACAAGGGGCTAAATTAAACTCTCCAAACCAGAGCCCTTGAACCTAAATGTTAAGTATTACAAGGTAACAGACCACGAGGTAATTCTCTAGGAGTGCTGTTAGGGAGAGTGGATTTCTTAGGTAGCTTCAATTGGTTAAAGCCCTGGATTTTACTAGGAGATTGTGGGTTCGAATCCCACCCTAAGAACAAATAATTAAAAACAAAAAAATGATTAATATTAATGTAGCAAAGGAGTTAGTTAAAATGTATGATAACTTAACTCTTGAAGATTTTGAACGAGAATGGTGTGATGGAATGTGTGGATCCAACATTCTTCAAACTTTTACAGGTTTCGGAAGTCCTAGAAAATGTCTATTGTGTAAAGAGGCTGAGGCATTAAGAGACAGGTTTGAAGAAGATATGTGTAATTATTGTATTTATGGCGAACATTTTGGATGCGTAATAGCTCCATATTATTTAGCTATATGTGACTCTTGTTCTCCGGAAGAACTTTTAAAAGCTGTACGTAATAGAAGTAATTATATAAAAACTCTTATAAAGGAGATAGAAGAAAATTCAAACAATGTAGCTAATGAATCAGAAAAGTAAGATCTCTTCTAATAAGAAGAATTTAAAAAAGAAGTCAAAAACAATTATCCCTCTTTACCAAGATCTTTTTGGAGAGGTTGACAGACAAATGATTCAAAACATATTGAGATAACACTAAAGTTAAATTTTTAAAACTTAACAAAGATGAAATTGCTAACATAGATGAAGAAATAGAAATTAAAAAAATAGCAAATTATGACTATTGAGGGAGAGGATTTTATTCTAACTCCAATTAACGAACACTCTTTAGGATTTGATTTGGAGTTGTTACAGACTATTAATAAAGGGAAGGAAAACGAGAGAAAAGAATTTAAAAATGTGGCTTATGCTCTCCCTTTAGATGTAGCTGTTAAGAAAATTATAGCATATCGAATCTCAAAGAAATCTGGAAATTCAGTTTTAAAACTGAAAGATTATATTAATCTATTTATAGAGGAAAGTGAAAAGTTAAGACATTTGTGTAATGGCAAAGAAACAAAGTCAGAAGATTAAAAAGGTTTACGAACCCAGAAAGGTGTTAATGTGTCCTAAGTGTAGAACTAAGACTATACACATGTTGTTTGATTACGACAAAGGTATCTACAAGTGTTTAATTTGTAACGCTGTACATTCGGTATGATTTATACAATGATTTTTCTCTATATCATTTCGAGCTTGTTTGTATTAGACTTAGGAATTGTTGTTTTAAAACAAATTAGACTAGAAAGTGAAGATCATAAAGCTTCTTTAGGAGTATTAATTGGTTTGATACTTACAACTATCATTCCAGTAGTTAATGCACTTTCTGCAACTATGGGAATAATGGTTATTTTAGTAGACTTAGAAGCTAGAGACGTTTATATTAAACATAGCAAAATTGTACAATTTTTTAATATAAGAGTATGAAAAAAGAACAAACAAAAAAGACAGAAAACAAGAGAAAAGAACTATCTCCAGTAAATGTACATAACCAAGAAGAAATGATAGCTTTGGGCATACATCCTAAATATAAAGTTCCTAGAGATCCAAGTGTATGGACAAAAACACCCCATGAAAAAGAACTTGTCAAAGAATGCAGACATAGATACGGAAGAAGTATCAAAAAGTACTAACGAGTTTTTTTACGAGGTAGCCTTATATAGAATATTTCCAGATAGGGTAGAATCTATGGGTGGAAAATTCTTTAAGACTACTTCACCATATAAAGGTGAAACTTGTATAGTTAGAAAACTTAACAAGGAAGTTAAGGTTATGAAAACAATTAGTCAAATTTATATGTAATTATGGAAGTATTGAAAAATGAGCAGGCAGCTCAAAATGAAATAAAATCTGGAGCAGAGAAAGTAGAATCTGTTATTGAAAGTTCTCCAACCAATAAAGCAGTTATATTTCCTCCTGAAAAGAAAGCTAGGAGAAAGTGTACATTAAGTGATGAAATGGTAAAGATGCTTATTTACCAAATGGCTCATGAGCTTGAAAATCACAATATGTACAAAACATTTGCAGCTTATTTTTATCGTAACGATTTGTCTAAATTAGGTATTTATTATGATGAACGTGCTGCAGAAGAAAATGTACATCATCAGTGGATTTATAACTATCTAACCGAATGTGATGCTGAGTTCACGTATCCTCAAGTGCCGGCTATCAACTTGGATATTACTGACCATGTAATGCCTTTCCGACTTACTGTGGATAAGGAAATTGAAACTACTTTGGGAATTAATCAAATAGTTAACAGGGCTGCAGAAGAAGGTGATTGGGCAACTTTTACATTCCTATTGGGAGACGATCCTAAAACTGGCAAACTGGTGCTAGAGCAGAGGGAGGAGGAATCTGTTTCAAGAACTATTCTTGGTATGGCAGAAATGGAAGGAAGCTGGCTAAGAAAACAAAACTCTATTTTGGAATTTTACAGAAATCCAGAATCTATTCAACCAGATAAAGACGAAGATTAACAATTAAAAAAAAATAATTTATTATGAAAGTTCAATTTTTAACTCAGAAATTTACAGACTTTGCAGGTGTAGAACGTTCTTTTACTGTAGCAGCGGTTCCAGAAGATTATGTATCTCTTCCAATGACCCCAGAAGAAACTGCAGACCTTGTTGATACAGTTGCTAACGCTGTTGACAATGGAGAGTGTGAATACTGCAGTGCTCTGGACTGTGTAGATAAAGTAAACTCTTTGGAACAGAGTAAGCGAGTAGTGTTTGGAGTATCTATATGTCACCCAAGTGATGTTAAGAATGAAAACGAGGAGTTAGGTAAGAAAATTGCAGAAGGAAAGGCTAAGAGTTCTAGAACTAGAATAGGAGAAATTACCATGACCTCTGGAATGTTTGTGTCTTACGAATACATTGAAATGTGTCTAAAGAGACTAGCAGAGCTTATTGCTAGAAATCCTGAAAACTATAGTATTTCGTATGCAAAAGCAAAAGAAAAATTCAAGACAGTTCAAAACTCTAAAAAAGAATAAATGAATATAAAGAACCAGAATATACTTGTTGCAATCTTCTGTGTTCTTCTACTACTGACTAATATAGCTCTATGGACATATAATTGGAGATGTATGAAATCGGATAACTACAAAGAAGAGATATCTCGTTTAAATGGTTTAAAAGATTCCTTGACTAGTGTAAACGATTCCTTAATCCTAGTGTCCAAAGAGCTTGCTACTTCTGTAGACAGCTTAAAGAATGAGGTAGGTAAAGTAGACTCAGTTATTGTAAAAACAGAAAAAGCTTATGAAAAAGATTTTATTGATATTACTAATCAGTCTATCGCTGCCGATGCTAGGTTTTTCTCAGAATACCTTTCCAAAGATAGTGCAAGATTCAATGATAGTAATAACTCCTCAACAACTGAAGCACACTAATCTCATCTTTCTAGAGCATAAGAAACTCAAGTCGGAGATATTAGAGCTGAATAAAAAGCTGTCTCTACAAAAACAGATAAATGATAAGCTAGAAGAATCTCTTGTAGTACAGACTAATACTATAGAAAATTATAAATCTATGGAATCCATAAATAAGGATATGCTATACAGAAAAGACCAAGAGATTAAAAAATATAAGCTATCTGCAAAAGGGTGGATGATAGGAGGAATTTCTGTCACTGTAGTAGGAGTGTTACTATTAATAGCAAAGTAAAATGACTGAAATAGAAGAATGGGCAAAAAAGAACATGTTTATATCTATTTTTACTGTTATACATAACAATAGAATAGAGTGGTCTGCAGGAGTTAGGGTGGGAATGGATAATAAAAACACCTGGTTACCATCTAAAGATGAAGGATGCCAGTTTAGTTCATTTTTAACTCCAGAATCTGCGTTAAGACATGCCGTTGAATTTTGTGAAAATTATAAACCTAAAGTCACTAGGGTTGTAGTTAGCAAGAAGAAAAAATGAATTCAATAATTAAGGACAAAAAACAACAGGAAATTGAAGCTGAACATAAAAAATACTGGAAGTTTCCTGAAAGAAGCTGTCAAAAATGCAAGAAATACCCTTGTTTTATAGGACAAGAGAATGCTAAAGCTGATTTTGCCAAGTACGGGTGTGTAAAATTTGTAGAGTAATGGTAAGTATTTTGATTATTGTATCGCTCATAACTACTTTGGCATTTATATTCATGAATCACAAATTTGGATATAAAAAATATAGTTATGGTCGAGAGATTAAGATTAAAGTTAGAAATGCTTTTAAAATAGTTCTAATATTAGTATGCCTTATTCCCATAGTTAATCTAATAGTATCATTTATATATGTTTTATATAGTCTAGATTCATATAGATACTATATTGACTTGGAATTAGAAAATGAAAGTAATAAAATAATTAAATGGTTGTTTAGATAATGGATTATAACATTTATGCCGGACTCGGAGGTTCTTTTGGGGGAGCCCAATATGTCGGAACTATTAAAAATGCTACGGCTGAAGAAGCCTTAGAATATGCATATGATATAGCAGTAGAGAAGTATGAAGATTATACTTTCTATGACGGAGTACATAGTTATAGTGAAGTAGAAGAAAAAATGTTAAAGGAAGATCCTGAGTGTTCTGCTGAAGATATAGACATTGCTTATGAAGAAGAGATGAAAAATTGGATCGACTATTATGCCGAACCTACAGAAGAAGATGATATAGAAGACTTTATGTTAGAATATCTTGATTAATGATAAAGATACTCCATTGCAAGTTACTAACATATCAAATAGACCCAGGAGACTATGTAATTTATGTCTTTAGGAACTTGGATTCCTTAAGTACTTGCGATAAGTACATAATGTGTACTAAACATCCTAACTGGCAGTCGAAACCTGTTAAGATAGGACAAAAGGGGTATCTAAAAATTAAAGAGATAGAAGCTGGTAAGGATACATGGTACGACTGTGATTCCAAAGAATCTATTCCCTACAAATATGATGGGGTTCAGTTTTTTGAATTTATAGAGGAAAAGAAAGAAGAGTTACAACAAGAATGTATCATGGTTTAATTACTTACAATAGATGATTTAACTAATAACAGATAAGCTGATGATAAAAACGTAAGTGATTAATTTTATATGAGTATTTTACAAGAAAGATTGAGTCAAGCAATTGCATCTAAGAAAAACGACATTAATTCTTTTATTTGGAAGGGAGAAAAAAGAGAAGTAGACGGTAAATTTGTGCAGGATGAAAAACGATTAGTAGACTGTACTTTGGAAGAACTACAAAGAAATTACGATTATTGCAAGCAAATGCTTTACAATGAAAACAAACAAAAACCTGGACGTTATGTTTTAATCTCTATTATTGACGACCAGATTCAAAGGTGTAATTGTGAACTATTTTTGAGATGGCTTAAAACTGAAAACAATAAGGATAGATTCTCATTTGTATCAGAAATTAAAAGGGTACTTGATACCGCTGATAAGAATATATTGGAGAATTTGAATCAGATTCCAATCAAAGCAATGGTGTCAGACCTACCCGATGAATATTCATCTCTACCTGTTAACTTGATTTTAGATGGTGGACTTGATAAATTGGGTAAGTTCAACAAGCAACATATTACCTTAACTTTTATTTTGAAACAGGGAGTATGGTTTACTCCTGAGGAAATGAAGGATCTAACTATCAAGGATGAAGAAACTGGAGAAGTTAGAGATAGACTAGAAGTAGTTAAAGAGAATCTGGCTTTAGGGAATAATATTCCACTGAAGGTTACTCCAAAAGGTCTGACATATTCTCAGTTAAGAGCTATGACGACTTTAAAGAGTAAGAAATACTCAGAATTGACTACAGAGCAGTTAAAAACTTTAAGAAACAGAATTTTGTTTGCTCTTAGAGACGACTGTAAATTCCATATTAAGCAATGGGAAACTAGAATGAAGCAGTTGGAGATGGTCGCTGAATCAAAAGGATTTATGTTAGAACCTTAATATGAGCCAAACACTAATAATTAAGTTGTACGAACTCTCAGAGTATCTATTAACCTTTCAAGAATTAATAGACCTCTATGGTCCAGCAGCATTATATTGTTTGATGTATGGATGAGAAAACTAGTCGAGATATAAGACAAGAAAAATGTGTAGAAAAATGGGTAAAAGCTAAATGCAAGGGCACATTAATTGCAGCTACAGGTTTCGGGAAAACAAGAGTTGCATTAATGTGCATAAAAAAATTCTTAGACAAAAATCCTCAAGCCTCCATTATGGTTGTAGTTCCAACTCAGACTTTAAAAGATCAGTGGATAGGCTTATTGTTAACTAATGGGATTGCTTTTGTTAATGTAGAAATCATAAATACGGTAGTAAAGGATGACCATGTAAAGTTTCAATGTGATTTACTAGTAATTGATGAAATTCATACTTGTGGAGCTAATCAATTCTTCAAGGTTTTTGAACAAGTTAAGTATAAAATTATTTTGGGACTTACAGCTACTCTAGAAAGGTTGGATGGAAGACATATTTTGTTGGAAAAGAAAGCTCCAGTATTTGATGAAATTACTATAGAGGAATGTCTAAAGAACCAATGGGTATCTACCTATAAAAAGTATAAGGTTCTTTTAGATGTTGATCTTACAGAATATACCCAGGCTAATACCGAGTTTTACAACCATTTTGCATTTTTCAATTTTGACTTTGATAAAGCTATGAAGTGTTTGGGTCCAACTGGATATTTGGGAAGAGAGTCTCTTCTAAAACAAATATGTTCCGATTCGTCTAAGTATAAAGACGTCAGAAAAGAGATTACTGCTCACGCGTTTGGGTTTATGAAAACTCTACAAGCTAGAAAGTCTTTCATAGCTAACCATCCAAAGAAGATTGAAATAACTAATAAAATTCTAGAAAATCGTCTGAATAGTAAAGCCATTACTTTTAGCCCAACCATTAAGATTGCTGAAAAAATCAAATATGGAGGAGTTTTACATTCTAAACAGACTAAAAAGAAACGTGACTTATCTATAGAAGAGTTCATAGGAATGACTAGCGGTTGTATCAATACTAGCAAGGCGTTAGATGTTGGAAATGATATACCTGGAGTAAACTTAGGAATAATATTAGGTATAGATAGTAGTAAAACTAGACTAATTCAAAGAACTGGAAGAATTATTAGATATTCTCCTGGGAAGGAAGCTGAAATCTTTATACTGGTAATTAAGGGTACTGTAGAAGAAGAATGGCTAAGAAGATCATCTGGGGTTAGTAGTTATATAACAATAGACGAAGAAGGACTTGAGAAAGTATTAGCAAACCAGCCCTATACACCGAAAAAGGAAAAAGAGGTTGGGATGCTATTTAGGTTTTAACATTTTTTACATTTTTTAATTAGAAAATTTTTATTAATTTTGTACTCGTGATTATACAAAATGATTGTATAGAAAATATTGTTAACTTTACTGTCGGAGAATGGTACTTAGAATTATGGCTTGTAGATGATCCAGAAACAGAGGAATTTATGTGGAATGTAGATACTACAGTTGATGGGTATCATAGTATAAATTTTGAGAGTCATTCTATGATAGAGGTTTTGAACAATGCAATAGAATTTTGTAAGCACAAAAAATGGACTGAGATATGGTAGAAGTAATTTTTTATCACAGAGATAAAACATCTCTTGACAATGTTGCTGTAGATAAGTTCTTAGAGCTATTAGATAACCATCGTTTAGGAGTCATAAATATAACAAAAGCAAGAATTGGCAATAAGGACTTAAACATAGAAAAATTAATAGAAGTATTAAAATAAGAGAATATGACTACTGAAGAACTATTAGAGCTCGACATTTTGCTTAGCCTTGCAACAGGAAGGTGGATAGCCTCTAAAGAGGATTATGATGTTCGAGCTATTTCTAAAAAAGCTAACGATTTATTAGAAAAATTTTTACAACCGTACAAGGTTAAACCAAGTTGATGATTCCACTACGAAAGTAGACTAAAACATTATACAATTAATAGATTGACAAGTTGATAACTTATTGATTCTATTAATTGACTGATATTGAGAATGAATTGCTGATGTTGGAACGATATAATCTAACTCCTGAAGAGTGGTTAGTTACTAGACTTCTAATATTGGCTAGCGTTGATGAAGGACATAAACAGTATTTTATTCGGTACTTGAACATTCCTCGAAAGAATACTTTGAGAGATGTATTAGTTAGCCTACAAGATAAATCTATTATTTTAAAGTCTTACAAAATTCCAAATCCTGGAGAAAGATTTAATCCAGAAGATGTTGATTTAAATAAGAACTTTCTTAAAACTTTTTATAAATGTTCCGGCATTTTAGGACAGGAACTATTTAATAATTATCCATATTGTATCGAAAGTGGAGGAAGAACTTATGTATTAAACAACATTACCAAAGGATATAAGGATATGGAGGAACTATATTATGATTATGGAAGAATTATTAAATTTAACCCAGACACTCATAAAGAGGTTATGGAGTTACTAAAATTTGGCAAGGAACATAATCTTATATCTTATGGTATTTGTGAATTTATTAAATCTTATAAATGGTTAAATATAAAGAAAATGAAAGAAGATGGATCGTATGTAGGAAAAACTTTTGATAATATTACTGCTCTATAATGGTTCTGGATAATTTATTATCTCAAATAGATAAGGGACGAGAGGGAAAGAACTGGGGCTTGTCTATGGGATTACCCAAATTGGAACAGTATGTAGATGGAGTATCACAAGGTACTTATACTCTTCTATTTTCTGGATCTGGTGTTGGTAAAACCTCATTGGCATTATATGCTTATATTTATAGACCAATTATGGATAATTTGAATGATCCAGATCATTTTCATATTTTCTATATTAGTTTAGAAATGAAGGCTGAGGTTCTTTTAGCTAAATTACTCTCTACTTATATATTTGAAACATATAACAGAGAAATTTCCTATAAAGAGATGCTTTCCAAGACTAGAAACACTATATTATCCGACGAGGATTATGAACTTATAAAAAAGTCTATTCCTTGGATGGAGAAAGTTATGTCTATGTTAACTATATGGGACAAATCTCTTAACTCAGTTAGCTTTTTCAAACTGATGAAAGATTTGGCTGATAAAAATGGGAAATTTTATGAGGAGCAAAATAGAAAATTCTATACTCCTGACAATCCAGATAAAGTTGTGTTAGTAGTAATAGACCATTTAGCGTTATCGCAACCCCAAACAGGAAATAGTCTTAAGAACGAAATGGATGCTATATCTAAGGTAGCTGTACAGTTTAGAAATAGATGTAACTTTAGTTTTTTAATGATTATGCAAGCTAATAGAGAAGCAGCAAATGTTGAAAGAAGAAAGTTAGAACTGGTAGAGCCTCAACGTCAAGACGTAAAAGACTCAAGTTGTATGGAAGCTGATAGTGATATTATGATAGCTGTATTTAACCCGTTTCGAGAAAAACTTACCTCTTATAGAGGTTACAATATAAAAGCCTTAAAAGCTAAATTTAGAAGTATTATTTTACTAAAGAATAGATACGGAGATGGAGATATTTCTATAGGCTGTAACTTCTTTGGAAAATGTAATCTATGGAAAGAACTTCCTAAAGCTGACCAAATCCAAGACTACGAAAAATTTACTGATATAAATACATATAAACAAACTAAAGATGAGGAGGAAATAGAAGATGTAAAAGAATTTAAATCAGATATGCCGTCAATAAAAAATATTGAAATTATATTATAATGGCAGAATTAATAGGAATAGCAGGAAATTCAGGTTCAGGAAAAACAACTTCAGTAAAGGATTTAAATCCAAAAGAAACTTTTATAATTAGTGTATTGGGTAAACCTCTTCCTTTTAGAGGATTTAAGAAAAACTATCCTCCTCTAAAAATTGTTGACAAAAGCTATGTTGGTAATTTTTTCACTTCCAACAAAGTAGACAATATCATTAAAATCTTTGGAATTATTAATAAGTCTCGTCCAGAGATTAAACAAATTGTTATAGACGATAAATAAAATTTTTCATTAAGTCACAAAATATTTTGTAGAGTAATTATTTTTTAGTAATTTTGTATCAAATTTAAAATGATACATTATGAATAGAATTAATTATGACCAAGAAAAAATTATAGAGCTTTATAATAAGGGCTATACAGATAGACAAATTGCAGAAACTTTAAACTATCCAGTTAATAATTTTGCTTCTTATAGGAGGAAAAATTTAAAGCTTCCTCCTAATAAACCAAGGGAAACAGATATATTAACAGCTGACGAATTAGCTGTATTAATAGGAACTCTTTTAGGAGATTCGTGTGTGCAGTATGTACATTCTAAATGTAAATATCCTTCACTGTCATTTACTCATTGCATTAAACAAAAAGAATACTTTTTAGTAAAATGCAAAAAACTAGAAAAATTAATTTCATCATATAAAGAGTATAATTACGGAGAAAGAGCTACCTCTAAAGATAAGACGTTTCTCCATTGTACTGGTAAGAATATGAAATGCTTAGTGGATATTAGAAATGTCTTTTATCCTGATGGTATAAAAATTATACCAATAGAATTTCTAGAGAAACACATGACTAAAGAAAGTATTTACTACTTAATGATGGATGATGGTAGTTATGATATACATACGAATAGCTACATATTAAATACACAATGTTTTACTAGAGAGAACTTAGAAAACTTTACTGAGTTTTTAAAAGTTAAGTTTGGTCTAGACTTTTCTGTAAAAAGTGATAATAGTCTTTATTTAAAACACTCATCTAATGAAAAGATGGTTGAAATACTACAAAAATATAACATTTGTGATTCCATGAATTATAAGTGTTGTCTCAAAACTCCGTTAAACGGGGAAGTTCCAGATAATCTGGGTAATCCCGTGCTAAACCCTCAAGAAATTGAGGAAAATGCCGAACGACTAGAAGTGATGCCTAACACAAAAGGTGAGGCTATAAAATCTTCCACGAAAGCGGGGCACTACTTAAAGTAGAATTTGTGAAAATACGAAATAAGCTAAAGAGATAGTCTGATCTATATAGTAATATATAGAACTATAGGATAAAGAGCCTATAGGGTAACATAATGGCTAATTATCTAATGTCTTGTGAGACTATGGATAGAGCGGAGGAAAAGGGATACGAAAAGTTTACCCAGATAGCTAAGCACTATTATGATATGTTGAAAACAGCCTTGAATTTGAGAGATGATTTAAAGGTTATTGTTATCTCCCACATTGAAAATGCAGGAGATACTATGAATCCTCAATACAAACTCAAAACTACTGGAAAAATGTTGGATAACACTATCAATGTTGATGGTTTATTTACTTATTTGCTGTACACTGAGTTAGTAGAGAGTGAGAATGGGGATATAGAACATGTATTTAGAACCAACACTATTAAAGGTGAAGATACTTGTAAAACTCCACTGGGTTGTTTTAAAGAATTGTACATTCCTAATAATCTTCAACTAGTAGTCGAGACTATTGATCGCTATAATAATGGCGATGAAGAGACGGAAGATGATACTGAAAACAAAACATCAAATACTGTTAATAACGAGTAATGGGAAAAATTAAAGTTAAAATGGAGTTGGAATTCTGGTATGATCCAGAAACCAACACTTATGAACCAATTTCTAACAAAGTGATTGAAGATAACTCTAAGTCAAAACCATCTAAAAGCAAAGTCAAGGATGATGGTAGCACCTGTCCAATAATTACTTTGGAGGACAATAAATATACACTAAACAGCCGAGCTGTAGAGGTTCTTGGAGTAAAACATGAAGACAGACTAACAATTCAGTATCACAAAGTAAGTGGAAAACTTGTTCCAGTCATTGCTAAGGATGAAGTTCTTGGAGTAAAGGGAGGAAACAAGTTGACTAAAAGTAATACTGTTGCCTGCCGAGGAAAGGCTAATGAGAAGTTATCTGAATATGGTTCAGAATTTGAGTTAGTAGAAAAGGGCGAAGGCATTTATATAATGAAAGGCGATAAAGAGCCTACCCCATATAAGGAAGTCGATAAGAACATTGAAATCAGTGAATCGGAAGATGACAATGATCTAGAAGATCTAGATTCTGTAGATTTAACTGCAGACTTAGATTCCGAAGACGCTGTGGAAATCACGTTCAATGACATTCTTTAAATGGTCAAGAGATAAATTTATATTTTTAGATAATTACAATAGAAATAGATGCTTAAAAAATGAAAGTATTAAAAATATTTGTAATTATGAGTATGAATTTGAACATTGGTTTTAACAAAGACGAGAAGTTTGTATCTAACAGTTTACCTTTATTGAAGGCTTGGGGAATTTATGAAGTGCAGTTTGATGGTTGTGAATACACAACTTTTGCAGGTAAAAAGGATCCAAATGCCAATTATGAAGTTTTGAAGTTCAAATTTAAAGGAGAAGCTGGCCAGTATGTTGAAACCTTGTTTGCACCGAAACCGGGGGATGAAGAAAGAAAGACTAGAACTAATGCCAATGGTCACGAAGTTCCGACTCCCTCTAATATAGACAATTTTAAATATGAACTTGGTCAATTGTTGACCTATATTAGCCCAGAAGCTCTAACTAAGCTGGCGGGAAAATCAGTATCGTTCTCTGATATTGCTAAATTTGTAGTTAAACAAACTGAAGCTTCTATCGGTAAGACGGTGTATATCAAGTTGATAGGTAATAAGAGCAACAAACCAAGATTTCCTTATTTCTTGAGTTTCTTTGAAGGGCAGAGCGAGCCAGTGATTACTAATAACTTCATTAGTGATAATATTAATAAGTTAGGATTCACAGAGTATGAACTGTCTCAGAAGGAGAAAATTGAGAATGCAAAACCTACTAATATGGCGAGTGTGTCCGGAGGTAGTTCTGAAAGTATCGACAACCCAGATACCCCTGACGAAACTGCATCCTCTGATTTAGATTTGGATTTGCTTTAATCAAAAATTCTTAGTATATTTGTAGTCTAAATTTAGATGCTAGTATGCAAATAAAAATTCAGCCTACGAAAATTACTAAAGAATTAATCCTAAGCCATATATCAGAAGAGACTCTAATGGAGCATTATCTAGGAATACCTGTCAAAAAGGGGATCTTTAGGTCCCCTTTGAGAACAGATAATAATCCTACTTGCAGCTTCGATAGAGATAAATATGGAAGACTAGTATTTAAAGATTTTAATGGGAGTTTTTATGGCGATGCTTTTGAAGTAGTTAAAAGACTATACAATGTTCCCTATTATGAGGCTTTAAATATTATTGCTAACGATTTTGGGATTATTGAGATTCCCCGACTAGTAAAACACCCCAAGATAATTGAGTATTCAAACACTCAATTCGAAGAATCAGGACCAAGTAACATCCAAATAGAAGTACAACCGTTTTCTGAACAAGAACTAAAGTGGTGGGAATCATTTGGAATTACTCAAGAACTATTGAAAAAATATAATGTTTATTCATGCAAGAATGTTTTTTTAAATGGTTCGTACTTGACCTCTTCGTCAGAAACAGATTTCATCTTTGCTTACTACAGGGGTAGTATAGACGGAATAGATTATTTCAGAATATACTTTCCCATGAGAAAACACTTTAGATTTTTATCTAATTGGACAGCAAAAATGATTCAAGGAGCCAAACAGCTTCCAAAAACTGGAGATTTTTTAGTAATCACCAAGAGTATGAAAGATGTAATGACTCTGGCGAGTTTTGGTATAACGGCAATAGCCCCAAATTCAGAAACACTATTCCTTTCGGAAGAGCAATATGAGAAAGTTAAAAAACGGTTTAAACGTATAATTCTTTTATATGACAATGATTTAGCTGGAATTAGTAATATGAACAAAATTCGTAAAAGTTTTAAAGATATTAGCTGTGTTTGGATTCCCAGAAAATATGCAAAAGATATAAGTGATTTTCGCAAAAAATACGGAGAAGAAAACACTAGAAAATTAATCAATAAAGCTAAACGAATTTTAAACATAAATGGCTAAAAATAAAGAATTAAATACATCTTGTAGAGCAACTTTCAAAGATAGTAGTGTACAAGAATTTGAATCAATAGAAGAGGCTGCAGAAGCCACAGGATTAACTGTAGCAGCTATTAAGATACGATGTAATAGACCTGGATGTGTGGGAAAGGATAAAACAGCTTTTGAGTGGTTAGACGAGCACACAAAAAGAAGTTACCAGGCTAAAAAATCTAAATCTAAAGGCAGTGCTTTGGAGTATCAAGTAGTAAAAGACTTAAAAGAATTAGGGTTTACAGGATGTGTAACAGCTAGGGGAGAGTCCAAAAGAGTTGATAACAACAAAATAGACATTATTGACACTGAAGGTAGGCTTCCAGTTAATATACAATGTAAACATTATAAAAATACTCCTAACTATTTTAAAATTAGAGAAGAGTGTGGTGATAAGTCTAAACCATTTACGATTGTGTGGAAAAAGTCTGCAGAAGGAGGAAACAACAGTCCTGGCACAGTTGCGATTATTCCAATAGAGTTATTTTATGAATTTTTAAAGGCTTACCTATAAAATAGGTGAGCCATTTTTGTATATGGAAGTAATAGTTAGACCATTTAAAGAAGATTTCCAAAAGTTATCCAAAATGGGATTTACGTTTCTCACGTTTGAGGAAAGATACGCCAAATGGCTGTCTTCTTCCAATAAAAAGAAATTAGGTTTATGTACTCCTGAGGTATTTTCTTTAGGATATGATTCTCTTTTATCGGAATTGAAGGAATCTATATTTGTTATAGTTAATACTGAGGAGGAATTAAATTTAGTCGATTCAAATTTTAATATTATAGAGTACAATTAAATGAAAGACATTTTATTCGGAGCTATCATTGGAGATATGTGTGGCTCATCTTATGAAAGAAGTTTCAATAAAGATATGGAACTTGACAAAATTGAGTTAATAACTCCAGAAATGCATTTTACTGACGACACAGTTTGTAGTATAGCCATTGCTGATGCAATTATTAAAGATGTCGATAATCCAAACTTTGAAGAATCTCTTATTAAATGGTGTAGGAAATATCCAAAAGCAGGATACGGTAAAATATTCTACGAATGGTTTATGTCTGTTGATAGTGAAAGACCTAACATCGAAAGTTATGGTAATGGGTCTGCAATGAGAGTAAGCTCTTGTGGATGGCTTCCTACTAAAGACGAGGCTCTGGAATTAGCTAGACTTTCAGCTCTTCCTACTCATAGTCATCCGGCAGGAATTAGAGGAGCACAAGCAATTGCTGAATGTATATGGACAGCTTATAATAGTTGTAATGCAAAAGCATTAGTACTTGATATAGCTAAAAAGTATTATCCAGAATTTGATTTTGATGTTCCTATTTCAGAACTAAGAAAGGAATACACACTCGACTGTACTTGCCAAGGGTCTGTACCTCAAGCTATAAAATGTTATTGGGAATCTAATAGTTTTGAAGACTGTCTGAAGAGGGCTATTTGGCTTGGAGGGGATACTGATACAATAGCAGCTATGGCTGGTAGTATTGCCTATGCTGACTATTGGTATGTTCCAGCTTATTTGATTGAAGCAGCAAAGAATAATCTTCCGGATGAAATGTTGGAGGTAGTGGATGCGTTTGATGATTTTGTAACTTACGAAGAATGGTAAATACATATCTTTATCCAATATACGACACTGAAAGCGATGAATGCCTTATTAAGGCAATCAAGGCTCGTAGTTTAGAAGACGCTTATGAAAAGTTGTCGGAATATTATGATCTTGATACTATTTGTGAAAATCACTTTGAGTTTCAGGAAGCCATGAAGGAGTATGGCTATATAGTTGGATTACTAACTGATATTGACGAAATATAAATGAATAAATTAAGAATAGGGTTAGATATTGACGACACTTTAGGAGATTTTTATGGACATTACAAATCCTTTTTTAATGCCGAAAAGAATCCAAGAGTAATGGAAGATAAGAACATTACTAAAAATGTGTGTAAATTAAGAACTAATAAAGACTTTTGGCTAAGTTTGCCCAAAATAGACAGTATAAATTTTGAACCAGAATTGTACTGTACTAAGAGAATTAATCCAAAGGCTTGGAGTAGAGAATGGCTTGTAAATAATGGATTCCCAAATAAGCCTATATATCAAATGGTATACCAGGGTGGAAATAAAGCTGTTATGATTAAGGGAAGATGTGATGTCCTAATTGATGATTCAGTGTCTAACGTACTCAAGTGCATAGATTCTGGTATGCCAGCTTTACTTATAGATAGACCACACAATAGGTGGTTTGGACCGCAATATCGAATCTTTAGTTTAGACATAGACGAGATTATTGATGCTTACAACATTTTATTAGAATTTAATGGAGAAAACTTTATTTGACTGGAGGGGATATGATGCACTCGATATGACAGCTTTAATATTTTACGAGTGCGTTTTGAAAGTACCTATTGGATCGTTTCCTATAGGGTACTGTGCTAACAGCATATTTATAGATTACGAACAAGGCATTTTGTCTATTTTTGATAATGAAGATAAGGAGTATAAATTTTCTCTAAATCTTCAAGTAGGTGAACCATTGTCAGCATAATGAAATTCAAATAGTTCCACTTTTAGATACTCTGCAAATATTAGATATTAGTGACGAAGAGTATTTTGGAGAGAAATATAGAGAATATATAAGTAACTCAAGACTTAAACTTATTGATCCTGAAGAAGGAGGTAGTCCAGAATTATTTAAAGCTGGCTTATCTCCAGCTTTTAGTGATGCTTTCTATTATGGATCAGCCATTCACTGTTTAACCTTACAACCTGATGATTTTGAATTAGTAGAATCTGTAGATAGACCTACTTCAAAAGCTGGATTTATGGCTGATGAATTATTCAAAAGTTTTTCTAAGAATAGACCATTTAAAACAGAAGAGATAATTAAGGCTTCTGATAAAATTGGATACTATAAGGGTAAAATGAATGAAAATCGGATTGCTGATTTAATAAGTAAATGTTCTAATTATTGGCATGATAGATACGATTTTGAGAAGTCTTATGTAGGAGGGAAGGAATTAATTTATTTAGACCAAAGAAGCCGGGGAAAAGTCCATACAAGCCTTAAAAACATAAAATCTAATACAGAAATACAAAAACTATTAAATCCAGAAGGATTACTTGAAACACCAAAATCTTACAATGAGGCTACAATACTATTAGAAGTCAAGGCTGTTTCCCCATCTAAAGATGAAACTATACTTAAACTTAAGGGAAAATTAGATAATTTTACAGTAGATGAAGAATCTAAAATTATTACATTAAATGACCTTAAAACCACAGGTCATTATATTGAGGATTTTCCCGAAGGAAGTTTTGTTAATTTTAAGTATGCCCGGCAAATGGCAATGTATGGATGGATGTTATCTCTAGCTAATAAAACCACATTTAACATCTCCAATCCAACATTTAAATCTAATATGTTACTTGTATCTTCCATTCCTCCGTGTAATTGCGGAGTATTCTCTTTAAATGGTTCACACATAAATTTAGGTATGAAAATGTTTACAGATTTATTAAAAAGAGTAGCATATTTAGAATTGTATGGAAACTAAAACAGATGTAGGATTCCTATTGGCTGGCACTCCATCATATAAAGATTTACAAAATGTATATCTAAAATGGTTCAGTCTAGGTGGAATTGCTGGAGAAATTGATAATAAATTTGCACTAATTTCTTTAATATGTGCGCTTACTGCGGCACAAAAAAATAAGAATCCAGATATTACCTGCTATGAGGTAATAAAGAAAATTATTGCTAAAGGAGGTCCACAACTAACAGATGATTACCTATTTGGTTTATCTATAGTTTGTGAAGATTTTCTTAAAGGAAGCACCAAATTTAATACCTGTGGATTGAAAACGGCAAAAGACATGGTTGAGAAAATCAACGAGATACTTGAAAAATGGCTCCCGTTTTAAATACACATTAGATGAGAATATCAAGAAAATAGATAAGAAATTTTAAAAAGATTTTTTCACAAGTGTTTGGAGGATACAAAAAATTGTACTACCTTTGTATCACTTTCTCGGTGAGAGAAGGGAGTACAAAAAGTGTTCACAAAAATTAACACTTATATGTTTGGATGATTACGAAAAAAGTAGTACCTTTGTAGCATCAAACATTGAGATAATGAATATGAATTAATGACTTAAAATTTTTTATTTATGGAAATCAATTTGAACTTTAAACGTGTCGATGTAAACGCTTTCACTTTAAAAGAAGCAGAAGAAATTTTAGCTGAAAAAGCAAACTTTGAAAAATTTGCAAACGCAACTCAAGCATGGAAAAACGCTGGTAGTCCAATGCAGAATACAAAAGAATTTAAAGAATTTTGTGCAAATTACTTGGCTGAAAAGACTAAGAACAAACAAGGTTTAGGATGTGTTATTGTTTACGAAGCTGGAAAGGCTGATACCAGAGAACGTCCCTGGGAAATGAACGATGTTGTAAACGAACTCGGAAAACGTAAATATAAAACGACTTATCTAATTATTGATGAAGAAACTGGCAAGATTCTTGCTAAGACACAGGAAAACAAGGCTAAAGCTAAGGAATTGGCTAAGGAATTGTACACTAAGGGTGGTTACAGAGGAAAACTTACTTGTATTTATACTAAGGAAGTAGTTGAAGGTGAAAAAAGAGCATTTACAATGAAGTATCAGGCATCTAAGAGTGCAAAAGAAGGATACTTTATCTTCTTCGGAATCGAACGTAACTAACCCCCCCCGAAGACTAAAAGTCGAGTATTAAACTTTAATAAAGTCTCCTTATTATATTATGAGGAGACTTTTTTTATTTTGTAAAATTTCTATGGATAGGTATGAATTTATATGAAAATCTGTACAAAAATTTGGATACAAATTTGATTATAGAGAGGTAGGAAAAATTAAAAATTCTAAATCAAAGGTAGTTTTAATATGCCCTATACATGGAGTGTTTATGCAAGAGGTCGGGAATCATCTTCGTAGTGCTCATGGATGTACTGAATGTGGTAAGGAGGCAAGAGGGAAATCTAACAGGGATACTAAAGATTCCTGAATAATTAAAGCTATAAAAAGACATGGAGACTTTTATAATTATAGTAAGGTTAGATATATAGACTGCTATACTCCAGTTACTATAATTTGTCCCATCCACGGAGAATTTCAACAAGTTCCTTATTATCATACAAGTGAAAATGGTTGCCCTAAATGTGGAAATATTAAGAAAAATGCTAATAAAATATTAACAACTGAAGAATTTGTTGAAAAAGCTAAAAGTATTCACGGAACTACTTACAGTTATGATGCAGTAGAATATGAAACTACTGATAGTAAAGTTTGTATAATTTGTCCTATTCATGGTGAATTTTGACAAACTCCACATTCTCATTTGCAAGGACATGGATGTCCTTATTGTAATCATCTTTCTAAAGGTGAAGAGTACGTTAAAAATGTCCTAAACGAACTTGGAATAAATTATATATGACAATATTGTATTAAAACTGATAAAAGACATTATAATATTGACTTTTACCTACCTGAATACAATTTAGCAATAGAGTATAATGGAGAGCAACATTACAAGTTTTCTCCATATTTTCACAAAACAGAAGAAAACTTTATTAAACAAAAACAAAGGGATTCTGAAGTAAAAGATTTATTATATGCTAAGAATATTAAATTACATATTATAAGTTATAGAACTCCTTTTGAAAAAGTTAAAATAGATTTAGAAAAACTGTTAAAATAGGGGAATTATCTGAACAAGGTAGTTCCCCTTATTTTTTATATATAGATAAAAAAGTAACATAACTAAATCGGAGAAATAACCTCCGAGTTCTAAATAAAATAAAACATTATATGAAATTATCAACTGTTGTTAAGTTCAGAAAAGAACTGGAATGTGTTAAAGAGTCAGGATTAACAATCGCGGAGTATTGTCAACAGAATAAAAAGAACAGATCGTGGTTTACTGAGCGTATCAAGAGAGTGCTAGATACTAAAGACTTGTATGTTGAAGAAACTGCACAAATTCTTGAGTTGTATTCTGAGCTTGTAGATAACAGAGGACGGGGAAGAGGCAAGGAATTTTACAAAAATCTGGCAGATTCTCTTTTAAATGGTAAGCCAGAGAAAATTATTTCGAAAGAAGAGAATGATGAAGAAGATAAAACTCACGTAACTTATGTTAGAAATACATCTACTAATAAGATTGAGTCCTATGATGTTATAGTTTATGTTAGAGACTCTAAGCCCTTTAGAACAATCTTATCCAGAGAAGACGCTGAAGTATTGTTTGGTTTATATACCTATTATGGTGGTAATGTAACTGCTAGGAATGTAGCTAACGAGTTTCCTAAATTTACTCTTCCAGAGGTTAAAAAGCTATTTAGAGCATTCAAATTAACTAAGGATTCAGCTTGGTTCCCTCCACACTTAGGAGAAGAGTTAACAGAAGAGGAGCTTAGTCAGTATCGAATGAATCTTAAGGAAAGAGCTGCATTTAAGTATGCTGATGCTAGACAAGAAAGAGACTTCAAGAATACCATTAACAAAATGGCTTCGGAAATCAATAAATTGAAGAATTTTAATGGACAGTTTGAAGAAGTTCTTGCTAAGTTTGTAAATGAAAATAATATAGTTACAAAACAGTTTCCTAGAGTTGTTTCTAGTGATAAGACTGTTATGATATTTCTGGCGGATATGCACATTGGAGCTAAAGTGAATGATCAAGCTTTGTTTGACAACCACTATGATATGGAGGTAGTATATAAAAGAATGGATCAAATTATTTCTTATTTCTCTAAGCTTGACCCATTTAAAAGGATTGTGGTAGTTAATGTCGGAGATGCTTTGGATGGAATGGATAACCAAACTGCAAGGCGAGATCATTTCATTCCTCAGAACATGAATAATTTTGAGCAACTTAACAATTATGTAGCTGCAATAAAGTATTTGTTCCATAATATGATTGTAAATAAGATGGCTTCTGAATATTCTTATATTTCTGTTCCTTGCGGAAATCATGATGGAGCATTTGGATACGCTGCGGCACAATTGGCAGCTAGTGTTCTTAAACTTAACTATCCCCAAATTGAAACTTGTGTAGAAAGCAAATTTTATTTACGGTATGATGTAGGGGAATTCTCATATCTAGTTTGTCATGGTAAAGACGAACAGTTTATGAAAAATGGATTTAAGATCAATTTGGATGATAATACTGAATTAAAGATTAATCAGTATATAGACTCTTTAGATGGTTTGAAACCTAACATAAATGTAGTTAGTGGGGACTTACACAACGAATCTATGAGTAGAGGAAAGAAATTTAAATATTGGAAAGTGGGATCTTTCTTTGGCTCTTCCGAATATTGTATGTATGGTTGGGGTAATACTCCAGCTCATGTAAATTATCACATAATTTCAGATGATATTTTAATGAACGGAACTGTAGAACTAAAATGATATGACGGTATTAGTAAATGGTCAAGACCTTGACGCGTTTGGAGACTTGGAATCCTTCGAGGATTCCATTCAAGATATAGAGACAGTTACTATAGATAACTATACCTTTGAACCCTATTGTTCGCACAAAGAGATATGGGACTTTTATATTTGCTGGAACACCTATGAAGAGTATGAACAAAAAATATTGTGGCATTATGCAGAAGCTAGTGGACTACCTATTTTAGAAGTAGACAGTATAGCTGAAGACGCCTTTGATAACTTTTTTGGAATTTATAGTACTAATGCAGAAGCAGGTGAGGAATTGCTAAAGTTGTCTATTAAGGATTATTGTTTTGTAGAACATCTCTTCGACGATGAAATATTAAACTTAATCGCAGTTAACAATTTAATAGAAGATGAGGATTACTACTTTTATATTTAACAATTAATATGGAACTGACACTAGAAGAAGCCTTGAAGGGGAAAGCAACAAGAATTAAAAATAAAGATTATTTTGAAACTAAGGCATATTTAGAACCATTTATAGAACGTATGTCCAAGTTTACTAATGATTTTAGAATCAATGCAGTACTTCCTGATCAGATTACCAAGACTAAGACTGGTGAAATTGATATGGATGATATTACATTTAATAGAATGTGGATTCAAGCAGTATTGCCTGGAGAGTTTGCGTTCAATAACCATCAAGAAGTGGTCGGAATGGTATATGGATTGGATGTAAGAAAACCTATTGTAAAAATATATAGAGGTGGACTTAATATGGCTTGTACTAATTTATGTATATTTCAGCCAGAGGAGTTAAATGTTCAAGAACTAGAACCAGAGCGTCCCATTGATTTCTCTCCCATTAAACGGATTATGGAACATACTTGTGAAATGAAAGCTTATCTAGAAAGGTTGGACAATACTGAATTTGTTCGAGATAAGCAATCTATTGAAAGAGAACTAGGAAGATGGGTAAACAATTCTATTGTAAAGTCCTATGATAATGGATTTGGGAAAGTAAAATTAGCTACCTCTCTAATTATTGACGCTTATAAGAATTTATTCATAAACGAGGAGTCTGATTACTTTATTGAAGAAAATACTCCAGTTTCTATGTTCACTGTATATAACTCATTCACTGATCAAATTTGTAACAAGGATAAGGATATAATGAATAAAGCTGAGAAGACTTTACTATTAAAGGAAGTTCTAGAATTTTAATGAAAATACTTTGTAGAATCTAAAATTTTTATTAACTTTGTATTTTATTAACTTTATAAACTGTAAAAATTATGAATAATGCGTTAAATGAATTTATTTTTCAGTCAAAGTATTCTAGATATAACCCTTCTTTAGGTAGAAAGGAAACTTGGGAAGAGTCTGTGGATAGAATTTCTAATATGCATATCCAGCATTTAACTGAAAATTATCCACAAGCCTTAAATAATGCTGAATTTGCTAGTGATTACCTTGAAGCAATAGAAGCATATAAAGAAAAGAAGGTATTTGGTTCTCAGCGTGGTCTTCAATTTGGAGGTACTCCTATTTTAAGAAAGCATTGCAGATTATTTAATTGTAGTGCTACTTATGCTGATAGACTAGAAGTATTCAAACAGGCTGAATGGGTTATGCTATGTGGTTGTGGAGTAGGTATATCTGTAGAAAAACAACATGTTGACAAGCTGCCATCCATGAATAATGTTCTTCGTTCTGATACTGAAGATTGGATAATTCCAGATACAATAGAAGGTTGGGCATTAGCAATTCAACAAATTATTAATTATTACTTCGTTGCAGGCACTAAATATCCAAAATTTGACTATTCTCAAATTAGACCTAAGGGCGCGTTAATTACTGGAGGATTTGTAGCTCCTGGACCTAAAGGGCTAAGGAAAACTATTCAGAAAATAGATGAATTGTTAAAGCAAGTCCATAAAACTACAAAGAAATTGTCCCCTCTTAATGTAGCTGATATTCTATGTTTTGAAGCTGATTCTGTACTATCTGGAGGTTTAAGACGAAGTGCTATGATTATTTTATTTGATCCAGATGATCAAGAAATGACTCAGGCTAAGACTGGAAACTGGTTTATTGAAAATCCTCAAAGGGGAAGGTTTAATGCGTCGGCTGTTTTGCAAAGAGGCGAGACTAATAAAGATGTCTTTATGTCTTTGTTTAATTCTACCAGACAGTTTGGAGAACCAGGATTTCTCTGGAGATCTAACAAAGGATTGGTAGTTAATCCATGTTGTGAAATAGGGATGTACCCTGTAGACCCTACTACAGGACAAACTGGATGGCAGTTCTGTAATCTAATTTCAATATCTGGAAAGGATGTCCATACAGAGGAAGAGTTTTATAATATATGCAAACATGCGGCAACTATTGGGACTATACAAGCATCATATATGAGTTTCCCATTTCTGGGAGAAGCAACTGAAAACATTATTAAAAATGATCCTTTAATCGGAGTCTCTATTGCCGGAGTTATGTGCTCTCCTAATATTCTTTTAAATGGTAATGTTCTAGAAAAAGGGGCTGAAATAGTTAAACAGCAAAATGCTAAAATAGCTGAAGTACTGAATATAAAACCTTCATCCAGATGTACATGTATAAAGCCAGACGGAAATACAAGTGCTATGTCTGGTAATACTCCAGGGTGTCATGGGGACCATGCTAGACATTATATAAGAAGAGTACAAGTTAATAAAGACGAGGAAGCTGGACAAATTTATCAAAAAGCAAATCCTAAAGCTGTACTGGAATCTGTCTGGTCTAACAATAGAACCGACAACTGTATTATGTTTGCTATTAGTGCAGAACCTAATGCTTTAACCAAAAAGGATTTACTTGGAATAAAACAACTTGCAGTTGTTAAAGAACTCCAAAATCATTGGGTAAGGGCTGGTAAAGTAAATCCAAATGATACTATTGAAAACAATGTGTCTAATACTGTCAATGTTCCGGAAGATCAGTGGGAAGAAGTGTCGGAATATGTATGGGAAAACCAGAATGATTTAGCAGGAGTTTCTTTCATTGCCGAAACTGGAGATCTAGATTATGTTCAGCCTGCATATTCAGAAGTATTAATGCCTCAGGAACTTTTGGATAGATACGGAGAAGGCGTTATATTTGCAAGCGGACTTATTGTAGATTCTATTGATATATTTGGAGACTTATGGAATGCCTGCGAAACATTTAGAGGTAGAGGAGAGTCTATTTTCACTTCATTAAAGGATGCAGAGGAGTTTATAGAGGAGTTTACCATTGCCAAGATAGAGGACTATCTAGACAAGCCATTAAAAGAGTGGAACGAGGTTAAAGCTAAACAATATAGCAGATGGATTGATTTGCTTGTCCAAATTGGATATTCAGAAGAATTTGCAGAACAATTAGTTGATAATGATGTTCCAATTCCAACTACTGAAATTCAAAAATATTTGGATAAACAATTGTTTGGAAGAGTGCCTAATTTGGCAGCCAAGAGAGACTTAATCAGACGAATGAAGAAGTACTCTGATAAATATTATGAAGGAAATGATACTCTTATGATTAATGCCTTGAAACACGTCCAGTTGTATCATGATTGGTGTGATATTACTAAATCATATAAGCCAATTGACTGGAAAGAAGTTAAATGGAAAAATGTATTAATTGAAGCTGATACTACAGGGGCAGTAGCCTGCAATGGTGGAGCTTGTGAAGTAACTAGAATTTAACATGTTTGATTTCAACCTGAAGCCAAAAGTTCAGAAAGTAAATTTCGGAGAGGAACAGCTACGAGCGCTGTCCCTCTTAGAAGAATTTACAAAAAGTGACCAGACCACTACCACACTATCTGGTAGTGCTGGCACTGGAAAAACTTCTTTGGTAATAGAGTATTTAGATTATTTAGATGATAAAGGAATACCGTATATTCTTGCAGCTCCAACACATAAAGCTAAGCTAGTGCTAGAGGCACTTACTGGTCAAGGAGCATTTACAGTACATCAATTATTATCTCTACAACCTAATCTTGATATATTTGAGTTAGATTTTAGAGAATTGGATTTCTTTTCTAATTCTGACGCATACAATCACCCAAATCAAATCCCATATAAAGGAGTTATTATTATAGACGAAGCATCCATGATAAACGACGATTTGTTTGAGTTTATTATAGATTGTGCTAGAAAGAGTGAGTCTAAAGTTGTGTGGGTAGGAGATGAAAAGCAGCTTCAGCCTGTAAAGAGCGATAAATTATCCAAGGTGTTTTCTTTAGATAATAAGATACTATTAACCAAAATATATCGACAGAAAGAAGACTCTCCTGTGCTTGATGTATTATCAGAGTTACGAGAACATTCTCTTAATAACTTTGAACCATGTAAAGGGACAGAGGATTCTATATATACATTTAATAATGCTATGGATTTTATGAGGTCTTCCAAAGACATTTTAAGAGAAACTGTAGCAACTGGAAACGTATTAAATGCAAAAATATTAGCTTTTACTAATGCGAGGGTTAAAGCTCTTAACCAGGCTTCAAGGAAACTTATATTTGGAGAAAACTTTAAAAATGAGTTTAATCTAGGAGAAATAATAACTGGATATGACAATTTTCAATATGATTCAGTCCAGTTTTATAATTCTTTGGATTATATTATTAGAAATAATCCCATTAAAGAGAAAAAAATACTCCCATATCTAACTAAGCCTTTAAATGGCTTCACTTTAAGTTTATATGATACTGTATATAAAAATGTAAATAAAGTATTTGTATTATCTAGGGATAATGATCCAAACGATATTATTAATCTAGCCAAATTGTTAGAGCAAACTCGACAACATGCAGTATTATTGAAAAAATCTGGTAAATCATCTAACTTAATGTGGGGCAAATATTACACTCTAATGGGAAGTTTTGCTACTACCTTTGATTTGTTCTGTGATAACAGAGTTATTAAAAAGAAGACCTTTGATTATGGGTACGCCTTGACGGTACATAAGAGTCAGGGTTCATCATTCAACACTGTATTTGTAGATATTGCTAATATTAACGCGTGTTCAGATGAAGAAGTATTGCGACAATTGCAATATGTAGCTATTTCCAGAACTAAAGGCGATGTTTATTTACTAGTATGATACTTAAATTTATATACTCCGACCCCACTCAAAAAGATGTTTTTGAGCAACTTAAAAACCTACATAAGGATATAACCTGTGTAGGATACGATTATAACCATTTTAAAGAGAAGAAAGATGCTTTTAAGGTAATGAATTTCTGCGGTACTAAACTAGTTCCATTTTGTGCCATCTATAATGACAAAAAGGAAGTAGTTAAAGCATTTTATTCAGAAGTTTCTGAATGTACGTTTAACAACATTAATAATTATTTAAATGATAAATTCTATTATAATTCAGCCAGTAATTAAATTGGATACCTATCCTTGTTTAAAATCGTATAATAAAATTATAGTACTATTCACAGATAACAATACAGGAACTTGCGTACATAGCGATGATCCAGATGTATGTGTTGGAGCATATTCAGACGACTGGAGAGAATCTGAATTTATATCGTTTAATGGAAAAATTATATTAAAAAATGAATAAAGTACTTATACTTCCCGATATTCATGGGAGAACATTTTGGAAATACGCTTTAGAGCATATTGATGAATTTGATAAAGTAATCTTTCTTGGAGATTATCTTGATCCTTATCCACATGAGGAAATTACTTTTGATGAATCTGTAGAAAATTTTAAAGAAATTCTAGAATTTAAAAAGAATAATATAGACAAAGTTGAATTACTTATAGGTAATCACGATTGTCATTATATCTGGTTAGATTTTATGGATTGTAGTCGCCTAAATAGGTCTAGGAGAAAGGAAATGAATAAACTCTATAATGATAATTATGAGTTATTCAGGATAGCTTATCTACTTAATGATAAATATTTATTCTCTCATGCTGGAGTATATAAAGAATGGCTAGCAGCAAACTCTATAGAATTAAATGATTTTCTTGATAAGCCTATTTCATTTTGGAATGGGACTTACAATACATTTCTAGAGGACCTCAGCTATTACCGAGGAGGAAATAATCTAGCAGGAAGTATAGTGTGGGCTGATATAAGGGAGTCTCTAACTCAATCTCTTTTAGATGGTTATTATCAAATAGTTGGGCATACCCAAATGGAAGAGTTTCCATATCTTACTAATTCTATAGCCTGTCTGGATGTTAGGAGACCTTTTGTGTTAGATTTAGATAAAGAAATTATTACAAATATTAACGGAATAGAATATAAGATATATGATTAAATGTACACCCAAGCCAGTAAAAAGAGGAGCTATTCAGTTTGGACCTCACAGTCTTGCAGAAATAATTGACATTATAGGACCTAATAATATAGACGATCATATGGGTCAATCCTTAGTAAATACTAGAAGACATGGATGGCAAAACGTTAATTATGGAGACTACTTGGTATTCGATGAAAATAATAGATTGTTAAAAGTACTAAGAGCAGATGATTTTAAAAATAATTACTTAATACAAGAATAATATGAAAAAGGTTCCAGTTTACGTTTACAATCAATCTAGTAATAAACTTCCGGCTTACGAAACAACATTAGCAGCAGGAATGGATGTAAGAGCAGATTTTTCTAGAATTACAGAAACTAATTTATTGAAAACAAAAGGTGAATGTGAGTTCATCTTTGAAGCAGGTGTAGAAGATATGGAACACGATCATCCAGCTATGCTAAAATTAGGAGCTGGGTCTAGAGCTCTAATTCCCACTGGTTTGTTTGTAGCTATACCTGAGGGTTTTGAAATTCAGGTAAGACCTAGAAGTGGCTGGGCGATTAAACATGGTATTACTGTATTAAATACTCCAGGCACAGTTGATGCTGATTACAGAAATGAGATTGGAGTTATTTTGATTAATAACGGTCTTGAACCTGTGTGGATAGAAGACGGAGAACGTATTGCTCAGTTAGTATTAAATGTAGTTCCTCAGATTGAATGGGTTCCAGTAGATGATAAAGACAAATTAGGAAAAACAGACCGTACTGGAGGTTTTGGCTCCACAAATACTAGAAAATAATGAACACAGTTGTATTCTCAGAAGTTAAGGCAGCTTGTTTAGCAGTATCTACATTAAGCACTCAATTAGAAGAGATAATAAAAAATAAGTTAAAAGAAGTATTAGGTAAATACTATAAAGATTCAGAACGAAGTTACTTCGTTAGAGGAGTAAATACAAAACAATACACATTGTTATTGGAATGTGTATATAACAATCACTTTAGAGGAAGGATTGTATATAATGAGCACTACGAGGAAATGTCCCTAGAAAGTTTCTTCACTAATGCTAATCTTACTGAGTCTACAGCAATGGAGCATATAATAGCTAAAAAAGCCTCTTTTAAAAATATTGGAACGTATTATAATATGGAACTTATCGACCTTAACATAGAGGACTTTTTTAATAAACATAATATCTCAGACTACATTTTGGTATGATTAGGAAAAACCCGAAAGAAACAAGCCCAAAGGAGCCTATCAAAACTGTACCTGTTTTAGAAATAGAAGATATAGAGTATGTAGAAATAGAAAGCAATTTATATGCTTATGTTGCGTATAACGCAAATGGACCACTATATATTTCTACTAATATTGAGTCTATAAAAGAATACTCTAAGAGAACTAAAGCTAAAGATGTTAAGTATAAGAAAATTAAATTTAAACTATGAACCAAGACTATTTAATATCTAAGGATAGTAAAGGAAAAATAAGAGTAGTAAACATATCTTATGATTGGGATAAAGACTTAAATGGATATGTTATTAGAAGATTTACAAGTCAGTATGGAGGAAAGATTACTACTCAACCTATAATTCTTGTAGATAAAGGTAAAGGAATTGGAAAAGCCAGAAGAACAGTATCAGAACAAGCTAAATTAGAGTACGATTCTAGGGTAAATAAATATATGGATAAGGGATATAAAAAACTCCCTAAATCCATAGATTTGTATACAAAGGAGGAGTTAGACGCTTTGTTACCGGAAGAAACTACTGACTCTGAGGGAAACTTAAAACCTATGCTAGCAAAGGACTTTCACGATGTAGCTACATCTGTCTTAGAAAAACAATGGTGGTATGCTAGTAGAAAAATTGACGGAGTTAGGTGTTTAATGTTTGTAAAAGACGGAGAAATACATACTTCTTCAAGAGGAGGTAAAAATTATGATGCCTCAACATATCATATTACTTGTAATCCTGAACTTAAGAGATTTATGTTGGATAATCCGACACTCATTTTAGATGGTGAATTATATATTCACGGATATTCTTTACAGACATTAAGTGGATTAGCTAGACTAAAGAAGGAAACAGACAAATGTGACGAGCTTCAATATTATATATATGATATAGTAGATACTAGTAAAACATTTGAAGAGCGTCTTGAGGTTCTTGACCATATAAAGGATGAACTCCAACTTGATTTTGATCCTAATAAAACATTTGAAAATGGAGATTTACAAATTCAAATGGTTCCTCATATTAAAGTAGAAGGCTGGGTTCAAATAAAGAAAATTCATGATTCCTATGTAAAAGAAGGATTTGAAGGAGCAGTTATAAGACGTCCGGACAAAAAGTATGGAGTCAATAAACGAACCAATGATATGGTTAAGGTAAAAGAGTATCAAGATGGAGAATTTAAAATTATTGGATTCTCTGAAGGGCTCAGACCAGAAGATATGGTATTCGTCTGTGTAACTGAAGATGGAAAAGAGTTTGAAGCAAAGCCTATTGGTCCTAGAGAGTTGAAGCATGAATATTTAGAAAGAATGAGTGAGATTGTTGGTAAAATGGCAACTGTAAAATACTTCAGTTTTTCTGACGGAGGAACTCCGACACAACCAGTACTAAAATGTATAAGGGATTATGAGTAAAATAAAATGTGCTATTGATGTATCAAACAAGTTAGCTGAATATGTAGTCACAGCTACTGATAAATGCCTTAAGCTTGATGAACAAGAGTACATGCATGACAGTTTGTTTGAAAAGTTATTTGAAATATTCAGGAATTACGATAGTAAGACTTTAGAAACACTTAATAAAAATTTATAATGGACAGTTTAGTTGGAAAATATTTTGACTTCGGTCAAGCTCTGGAATTTCTCAAGCAAGGTATTTCAGTGACCAATGAGTTATACAATGACAAATTTAGGTTCGAACTAATAGATGGAATTGTATATCTCACGAATTATGTTAGTGAATTTGGAAATGAATTTTTTGATGTTGATGGAGAACATGCTTATTTAGAAGAATTAGATTCAATAAGTATGGAGGACATCATGAATGAACGTTGGTATATTTATGAATCTTAAGTTTAGAAAGTATAGTCATGGAGGAAGCTACTCTGAAGAGGAGTTGCTCCTTCCAGACAATACTACCTTGTCTACTATTAATATTATTTACGGTAGCTATAGAGTATATAAAGAGGGCGATATAGAAGAGTGGACTAAAGATTATATTATAACGTGTGAGTTTTCTAAGGAAGTAAAAGCTCGTCTAGAGGAATCCTATGCAGAAATATTATTTTATACTGATAATACTATAGTTGCAATATTGTCAGAAGTTCACATTACAAGTAATTTCGAAACAATTCCTTTAAGTAATTTGAATAATATTTTAGATGGGCTATTCTTCGAACTTCAAGAAGACAATGACATAGAATTATCAAAGTTATACAGGGAGTGTGATATAGAAACATACGTTAAGGAAGCTAACACATACCTGAATATAGTTATGGAAATTCTTAGACCTATGAAGTTTACTGAAAACGGTATATTAATGTCCAGAGTATGTTTCTATACATCATTCTATTTTGAGGACTTTCCTAGAATAGAAATAGATACCCTTCCATATAAAGCTCTTAGAAGGCTTAAAATATCTAAAAAGGAAAACATAAAAGAAATTTATCAAAAGAGAGTAAACAAAATATATGACGAAGTTTCTCTAATTGATAGTTATACTCAAACAAATTAAAAATAATATAGAAAATGAATATTTCAAGAAGCGACAAATTCAATCAAAATTATGCTTGTAAAATTGTTGAATTAAATGAGTTCAGACCCCATTGTAATCCAGAAGTGACTAGGTTAAAAGTCGCCAGAGTAGATGGATTTGACATTATAGTCGGAATTGATACGGAGAAAGGGCTATATATTTATTTTCCTGTAGGATGCGCAATAGATCCAGAGTTTTTAAAATTAAATAATTTGTTTAGAGACAAAGATAAGAACTCTGACCCAGAAGCAAAACCTGGATTCTTTGAAGATAATGGACGAGTAAAAGCAATTATGCTTAGAAAGGAGAAAAGTCAAGGATTTATTATTCCTATATCATCTTTAAATGGTTACATATCAAGCAGTTTAGAAATACAGAAAAGTGATATTGGAGTAGACTTCGACGTTATTGATGGTAAGCAAATTTGTAAGAAGTATATCGTTAAAATAGCAAGAACTCCTGGAGCTCCTGGAAGTGCTAAATCTAGAAAAGGTAAAACTCCAACTATTGACTTAGTGGAAGATCAGTTTAGATTCCATGTTGATACAATTCTCTTAAGAAAAGTTCCAAATGTAATTAAACCAGACTCTTTAATTAGTATTACTTCTAAATGGCATGGAACTAGTGGTATTTCAGCTAATTTGTTACAGAAAATTCCTATTAAAGAAAATTTCTTTAAAAAGATTAGTAGAAAGTGGTTTACTAACAATCCTGAACCATATAAAGAAGAATATCGAGACTTATGTTCTTCTAGAACTGTAATTAAATGTCCTGGAGTGGGAGGCGGATATTATGGGGTAGATATTTGGAATATTGCTCATGAAGTTATTAAACCTCATCTATCAAAGGGTTTAACAGTATATTACGAAATTGTAGGGTTTCTTCCAACTGGAGGATATATTCAGAAAGGGTATGATTATGGATATGTTCCTCCAAAATCAGGAGAATCTTTCGAGTATGGAAAGCACTTCGGTATTAGAGTGTATCGCGTAACCTATACCAACGTGTCTGGCTCAGTCTTTGAATTTTCAGCTAGACAAGTACAACAATGGTGTGAGAGAAATTCATTAGATCCAGTGATTCAGTTATACTATGGATATGCTAAAGATTTATATCCTAGTCTAGATCCTGCTAATCATTGGAATGAGAACTTTATTGAGGCTCTAGCTAATGATAAAAGGTTCTATATGGAATTAGACAGCCCTGATTGTATTAACAATGTGCCACACGAAGGAATTGTAGTGCGAAACGAAACTTTAAACATTGATGTCTATAAACTCAAATGCTTTAGATTCTTGAAAAAGGAAGATGAAGCTATGGACAGGGGTGAGGTAGACATAGAAACTGAATCATAAAGTGAAATTTAAGCTTGAGTATATAATGGAAGTGGATGATTTCGAACTGTTGGAATTAGTTAATGACTATCAAGAGCGTTGCGAGGTATCCACTTTCAATACATTAGACGACATTCCAGAGGCTTTAATGATAGAAGCCTTATATGAAGCTAATTACATAGAAGATGAGATTAATGATTATATGATGGTAGAAGACATTAGTATTTCTAAACTCGCTATTGAAGAGTTCAAAGGCGACGACAAAGAGTAGGAAGAGTATAGAGGAGAAATTTATGGAAAAGACAACTAAAAATTTGAATGATTTATTATCGCAATTTCTATCACTCAGAAACGAAGTTTCCGAAATTGCAGATAAAACTGCTGATGCTGTATTTGATTCTGTTGAGTCTGGAGACATAACTAAAGAGGAAGCGCTAACCATACTGACAGATAATAAGCTATTACCTGTAGCAAATTGGATATGTCTTCCTGATTTTATGGATGACTATGATTATTTTAGTAGATATTCAACTATCTATTATATGGATTATATGTATCCACAGAATTTTGGGAATCATGAATATGCTAGTTGGTCTGAAATGTCTTACGAAGAAGGTATTAATGAATTATATGACTTCGTTGAAGGGAATAGAGTAATTGGTTGTATATATGATTGGCGATTTTAAGTTTTATGAAGTAGGTGGTAAGATACGTGATGAACTCCTAGGTCTTACTAATAAGAGCCAAACTAATGAAAATATTGTAAACTTATTAAATAATTTACTACTAAATGGAAAAATATAAAGTTCCAACTGATTATGAACTTGATGGGTTAGCAGAAGATTTTGTGTGCTCTACAAATGATGATGAACTCCCTATAAAAGAGGAGATCTTAACTGAAGAATGTTTAAGGGAATTCCTTAAAGACAGAGGTTATGCGTTTGTAAAAGAGCAAATGAGTGACTTTATAGGTTATATACTGCTTAGCTCTGATGCCGCTTATAAACAGATAAGGGATAATGCAATTAGTGAGTTTAGAGAATCATTAAACCGAGCTATTTCAGATGCGAGTTGGGTGTTATGTGATGAGGACAAATTGAAGATTATGATTGAAGTAGCTAGTGAGTTTTGTTATACATAATGGAGAACGACATTGATACTAACGAATATTATGCTTCTTATCATGTAAAAGGATGGTTTGATTGTTGCTGGGTAATTCCAAAAATAAGGCTTCCGAAGCATATAGGCAGAGGGTATCTCAGTGGAATGATAGATAATAACGAAATTAAGGGCATAATAAAAGAAAGCAACTGGGCTAAATATAGCTCAGTAGATATTGACGATATAGAAATATTAAATGTATATAAAAGGAAAATATGAAATTAGAAAATCTTGATGATAATATTAAAAAGTTATTTTTCTCTCTCATATATGAAACTCCAGCTGTTATAACGAACCATTGTAGTCTAATTTATAATGTAGGTGGAGAATTGGTTAAGATATGGTGGACAATAAAGAGAGAAAGTCATTTAAAATCCCAGTCATGTGACTTATATGGCAAACATCCTTTTAATAGAACAAAAGTGGTTCCTATGGGATGGCTTGGTAATACATGGAGTATTGACAATAGCCCAGAATTGGATGGATATACATTCTATATAGATACCCCTATATGCCAATTCAGAGTTCCAGAACTATCAAGGCAAGAGTTAGTTGATATTCAGGAACAAATTGAATATCATTTTGAGAAGTTTATTCCTAATTACCTTAAAAAGTTAATAGATACTCCTACTTGTGATTATGGGGAAGTAATACCCAAAAATAGATATAATGATTGGGAGGTTAAGAAATGATCATAGAGTATTACAAAGAAATGAGCTATGAAATTGATATACCTAAATTAACAAAGGTATTTCGAGATGATATAGGAGTAGAAAAATTCAATTCTGAAGACGTTGATGATTTGATAACTTATTTTGGAGATAATACATTATATTACCTGGAAAAATATGGGTTTAATGACACTGATTGTCTAGAAGATTATACTCTTGATCTTATAACTGAAGAGGTTTATAAAATACTAAAATTATGGAAGCAAGAAAATTAATTATTTGTAGAGGTATTCAAGGATCCGGTAAGTCAACTTGGGCCAAACAGTGGTGTCATGAAGACCCAGAGCATAGAATTAGGTTTAATAACGATGATATTCGTAATATGTTAGGAGACTATTGGGTCCCTAGTAGGGAGAAGGTTGTTACCTCAACTTATCATACTGTGCTAGCTTATAGTATGGGAGAGGGTTATGATATTGTAGTTGATAACATGAATCTTAACCCTAAAACTTGTGCTGAGTTAGAGAAAATAGTTAAAGACTTTAACGAGAATTATACCTACGATTGGAAGTATAAAGTTGAATACAAAGACTTTTTTATTCCAGTTGAAGAGTGTATTCGTCGTGATGCTATGAGACCTAATCCTATCGGAGAGAAAGTTATTCGCGACACTTGGAAAAGGTATAGAAATCTTGTCATTCATGAAGAAGTAATGAAGGTAGTAGACAACATGAACAAGATGGAGGATTCGTATAGCCATAATAAAGAAAATGCCATTATAGTAGATATGGACTCTACTCTTTGTTTCAATACTACTAAAAGACCTTTCTGGGGAGACGGTGCAGCAGAAGGTATGCTAACTGATATTCCAAATAAGCCTATATGTGACTTAGTTCAAATTATGCATATGCAAAACTTTAAGATACTTATTGTAACAGGAAGAGAAGGTGCTCCAGATATTATGGAAGCTACTAAAACTTGGCTAAAAGATCACTATATTCCTTATGATGATATATTCTTTAGACCATATAAAGATTACAGCAAGGGTGCTCCAACTAAAGAGAAAATCTATAAGGAAAAAATCGAATCTAATTACAATGTATGGTTTGTACTAGACGATAACTATAAATGTGTGCAAATGTATAGAGATTTAGGTTTAACTGTGTTACAACCTAATGAAGGAAAATTTTAATTTATGATTACATTAAGTGAAGATGATGTTAGTGGGACAACTGATTGAAATACTGAAACAATTTGATTTTGATAGAGAGGTTAGAATACACACTCTTCAAGGTGAAAATGTAGAAGTAAATGGATATTTTATACAGAAGGATCTGAATGATCCTTCATTTTATTTAACGGATTTAGACGTAATGCCTAGAGAATAGAACAAATGAAAATAGCTGAACAACTTAATGACACACTTCGCAGACTCTGGGAAGATTGCAAAGTAAAGAAATTAAATGAAATAGTAAAGGGAATAGAAGGTATTTCTAATGAACAAGTACTTTCTGTTTTACAAGGAGAAAAGAATTTTTATGATACTGATGATGGAGGATTATTGTTGGAAAACTCTACTCCAGAAGAACATCTTAGTATTGAGTCGGTACTGAATAATTTTAAATATCAGTATGAAGATCTCACATCTAGAATAGTATCCTATAGTTTTGGTATGCGTGAAAACTATAATGAAGATGATTATGAAGGATTCTTGCATTACTGGAGACTGTTAAATAACTATACTGGATCTCTTACAAGGTTACAGGAAAATTATAAAGAATTTGTTGAACTAACTGGAATAGACGAAATTCAACCCAAAGAAATATTAAAGGAAGTTTATAATGAACTTAAAGAAGACGAAGACGAAGGCTCCTATAAAAATGTGAACGATTATTGGTTACATACTCTTAATTTTAGCCATTTACATGTTAAGAATCTACTAGTACTAGAAAAAAATTATTCAGCACTGGAGATTATGAAAGTAACAGGTTCTAACGGTATGGACTTACTTCTGAAATATAAACAAGCTCAGAGAGAAGCTGACGAAGCTAGAGGTAACAAAATATTTTCAGAGGATATAATGAACTGTATATGGAATAGTGGATGGCTCTCTCCATCTGGAGAATTTTATGGATGTCCAGACTTAAGTCATGTAGAATTCACTAAAAAATTAGTAGAATGTTTAAACATAAGCGATGTTTGTGATAATAACTATGATAGAGCTTTGGAATTAGATGGATGGATTAAATTTTCTTCAGGCAGATGGTTATACATGGAAGAAGATTTTAAACCATCTAAAGCTCAACTGCAAATTATATTCAAATGGGCGCATGATAAAGCTGATGATTTTAGAGTATATCTAGGAGACGAGTTTGTTAACTTAGATGTACTTCAATGTAAAATTAATTCTACAGAATAATGATTGAGGATTCTATTTTGGAAGAAGCTATAAACTGGTTAGAATCACTAGAACGTGAAGCATGGCATGAAGTTTATAGGATTGATAAGGATAATTTTGAAGATGCTTATCTAGAATATAAATCAAAAGCAGCTATAATAAGTAATTATATAAATTGTATTAAAGAGGAAATATATGGATAAGAGTTTAGATTTTCATAAGTTAAGAAAGCCTTTCTATTTAGATAACGACACTTTACTTGTTAGAACTCCTTCTGCAAAACATATGAATACTAGTCATGCGGAATGGTTTAGTTCAGAGGGAATTCCATACTTACATACCGTTAGAGGATACTACATGCCTTCTTATGATGGAAGTGAAGAATATTTAATGATATATTCCAACGACTTTGAAATACCTAATATCATTTGTAATATATTCATCTATTTATTCGATTATTTTCCTAATGTCAAATGGATAGGTGTTGGGTGTAATAAGGGTAAGATTGGAGAAATTTGGTTGCCAAAATTAAAAATTTATAGAGACAATGTCTAATAGCTTTTCTGAATGGTTAGAGAGTAATTATAATAAAGAAGAATTATTAGGGGATGTGCAGGAACTGCGTCTTAATAACTGTGTATATGCAGATAATGACGAGTTTGAAAGAGGAGAATGGAGTACTTGGGATGAGTACATAGACGAAGTGGCAGGCGCTAGTTTTGGTTATTCAGAAATATTTGAAGAATTAATTGACGTATATAAAGAGCAAGGCGGAGAGGTAATTGATGATTTAAGTTCGCTATACTGTGACTTTATAGACTTTTTGACCTTAATATAATGGAAATATTTTTAATTTTATTGTTAGCGATATTTATAGTTCCTCTATGCTATCTAAAGGGAATAAAGAAGGGCATAGATTCTGTAACGTGGGATCTATACATTAATAAAAAATTATCGGAGGAAGATATAAGTAAATATAAGGAAGATACTTACATAATGACCACTTTTATTAAATAAATTTATAATTGATCTACTTAGTAAGTAATCAAGCTGAGTTGTTTAAATCTGACAGGTATTCTAAAATTTCTGTAGAAAAATCTTTAGAAATTATGGATTCCTGGAAGGTTGTACAACTAGATACTGAAACCGAAGGATTAGACGTATATACTAAGAGATTATTAACCGTGCAGTTTGGTACAAGGGATATTCAAATAGTTGTAGATTGTACTAGTGTAGATATTTTACAGTATAAATCTTTCTTAGAATCCAATAGAGTGTTTCTGGGGTGGAACTTACTGTTTGACCTCAAATTCTTATATCATCATAATATATATCCTAATAATATATATGACGGTATGTTAGCTGAGAAGCTAATTTGGTTGGGATATCCTGCAGGTATGAAGGGTATGAGCTTGAAAGATACTGCTTTTAGATATTTAGGCATAGACATAGACAAAACCATTCGAGGTAAAATTAACCAAACTGGATTAACTGAAGATGTTATTGTTTATGCTGCAGGAGATGTTCAACCCCTAGAAGACATTAAAGATGCTCAAGAAAAGGAAATACAAGCTCAAGAATTAGAAACTGCTGTATCATTCGAAAACGAATTTGTAAAATGCTTAGCTTATATTGAGTATTGTGGTGTTAGATTAGATGTTCCCAGATGGAAGGCTAAAATGGAGAATGATTTAGAGAGATTAAATAAAGCCGAAAAAGCCTTAAATGATTGGGTAGTAAGCTATTATAAAGAACATTTACATGATCCTGATTCTACTAATACCTTAGAAGTTGAAGTAGATTTTTGTTTAGAGGAAAGAGTAGGCTCTAAAGTAATAAAACATGCTATAGAGTATAAAACATATACTCCAATAGAAGCTCCTAGAACAATAACTGGACCTGATTGTGTATCATATTTGAAGCAGAAACTTAAGGTAGTATTCCCTTTTGTCAAAATAAATCTTCAGGGAGACTTATTTTCCGGATTTGATACAGAACCTAAGTGTTGTATAAATTGGTCTAGCTCTAAGCAGGTTATTCCCTTGTTTGAACTACTAGGATTTAATCTTATAACATTTGATAAGGTTACTAAGAAGAAAAAGAAGTCTGTAGATGCTAAGATTATTAAGGCACAGTTAGATGTGTCCCCAATAGCAGCATTATATTTAGACTATCAAGGTGCTTCAAAAGTGGTATCCACATATGGACAAAATTGGTTAAATGCAATTAACCCTGTTACTGGTAGAATTCACGCTAATTTTTATCAGTTAGGAGCAGACACAGCTAGATTGTCCTGCGGAGGTGGTACTGCTAATGTCAACGTTCAAAACTTACCGCACGATCCAGAAACTAGAGCGTGTTTTATTCCAGAAGATGGTAACGATTGGATCTCTGCGGATTATCAAGGTCAGGAAAGTCGCATTATTGCATCAGTTTCCAATGATACAGCTATGTTAGACCTGTTTATTAACGGTTGTGGAGATGTCCATTCTCTAGTAGCTAAAATGGCATACTCACATGTAATTGGAGATACTCCCATCGAGGAAATTAAAGAAAAATTTCCTCAGTATCGTCAAGAAGCTAAAGGAATTGAGTTCGCAGTGAGCCTACTTATTTAACATTAATTAACATAAATTTGCCATAAAACAATTCGCAATTAATCAAAAATTTATTATCTTTGTGCGTAATTTAAAAATATAATTATGAACGAGAGAGAATTGGAAATTGCAGAATTGTATAAACAAGGCGTGTCCTTAAAAGAAATTTGTGCTAAGCATCATTGTAGCACAAATACAATTAGTAAGATAATAGATAAATTTAACATACCTAGGAGAACTAAAAGAAAGTCTAATAAAGATTTTAGTAAATTTTTTGATTTAAATGCAAAAGAAACTCAATATTGGATTGGATACATCTGTGCTGACGGAAGTATTCAATACGATGAGAAAAATAGGGTATATAAGGTATCTTTACATAGTAAAGAAGAAGAGCCTATAAACAATTTCATAAAATATTTTGGCGAAGATACAGTCAGTCTACATAAACGTAAAACTGGAATATTAGAAGCATATATAAATTCCAAAGAACTTTGCGAATATTTTATCAATATTTTAAATATTACTCCTAGAAAATCTTTGACATTAAATCCTAATATAGAATTTACTACTAATTTTATCTTGGGCTATTTTGATGGGGATGGATGTATCAGAAACAGTTCTGATACTCAAACTAGATATGAGTGTAATATAACCTGTGGAAATAGAGAATTTTTAGAAAAAATTAAATCTATACTAGACTCTGAAGGTATTTACTCTATTATATACAAACATACTGATTGTGACGCTTATAAAATAAGAATTGATAGAAAAGAAGAATCTAGAAAATTTTATAAGTTCCTTTATAAGGATAAAGTAGTATGTTTATCTAGAAAGTTAAATAATTTTGCTGCCCTCTTTGGAAACTTAGAGGATACATCATCGAGTGAATTGCTGGAATCTGTAGGAGAATCAGCAGCCAAGCATTAAAACTAAAAAGTTAATGAAGGTTCAACGACTAACGATTGACACTTCTTTGAAGAATATAATATCGACACGAGCGCTCGACACCTAAATCTTTTACAGACATGGTGAAGATATAGTCTAGCCTATATGGTAACATATAGAGTCTCGGATAAAGAGCCGAGAGTTAATACAAGCGAAATTACGGAGGAGACGCTAATACTATTATGAACAATAAAGGTATTCCTCTTTCAGAAGCTAAGGCTATTTATGAGAACTTTATGAAAGGTTTTCCTGGAGTAGCTAAATATCAAGACTATTGTAGAAGAGAAGTCATGAGGAAAGGATATATTCTATTAAATCCAGTCACCAAACACAGAGCACATATTTATGACTTTGAGGAATTAGATAGAATACAGAAAAAGTTCAATGATCCAGAATTTTGGGATTACTACAGAGAAATGAAGAAATACGATCCTAGTTGTGAAACTGTAAAGGATGTACAAAATTATTTTAGAAGAAAATCAGCCTCTGAAAAACAATCTATTAATTATAGAATTCAAAATAGAGGAGCTATGATGTTTAAACTGGCTTCAATAAAGCTCTTCAACTATTTGAAGAAGAATAATCTACTAGGAGTTGTAAAGTATTGTATTCCAGTCCATGACGAGATCAACTTAGAGTGTCCTAAAGCAATGTCAGAGGAAATATCTAAGATATTAGTAAAATGTATGGAACAAGGAGCAAAACCATTTTGCACTAGACTTCCTTTAGGAGCAGATGTGTCAGTAGGAGAACATTGGATTCATTAACCATTTAAAAGAAGATTCCGAATTAAATTGGAGATTCTTCTTTTAGATGGTCTAACTTTATGAACGAGAAAAAAATTGACTATACAGAATATGGAGAAGATTGGGTTAATATGATACTCGATCTTAGATTAGCTTTAGATAATGTTAAAACTAAGTATCCTCACTTTGTATTTTACGCTTGGAATATATCAAAAGGTGAGGAAGATGGAGTTGCAGCTGGAGCAGAATGGGTAGGAGATGATATTTATGGGTTAATAGAGTCTTTCTTTCTTGTCTTTAATAAGGATAAAAGATTAATTCCAATAATAGCTGCTAGTATGAATAAATATATAGAAACTCATTCAAAAGAAGATAGAGATAAATATAGAGGAGCTTTGGCTAAAATATTAAAAATAAATGAATAAAGTATTATCTTACGAGGGATTTTATAAGTGGCATCTAATTAAAACTTCACCTTCGTATAATTCCTATACCTTATATAAAGTGTGTTCATCTACTGGAGCCTTTTTTGCACTTACTTATATAAGTAATATAGAATTAAAACACCTTAACGATAGTTCTATTACTTATAGAAATTTAATTGTTTTTAAATCAGGAAGTCCCTGGGATATGTGGGCAACAAATGAGGAAAAAATTCATGACAACCTTGTTATAGCTCCTTTAGAAGAACATGACTTAGGAAAGATTAAGGCAGCCATAAAGTTTATACGATTAAAAATAACCTCGGAAAAGGGATATAATAAAGATTATTGGTATTCGGTTGTTGAAGATTATTTAGACTCTCTAGATGAACTAGAAAATAAGTTCAAAGTAAAACAAACTCTTAATCTATTTTGTCGTGAAATTAATTAAACCTAAATTCGAAATCTTAGAGCAGCGACCAGGTATATCTGGTATTTATAGAATGATAGAGCTAGCTGGGAGGACTTGCTACCGTTCAGAAGATAAGATTACTCCAGATTCAGCAGTAGCTTTCGTAGATAGGATGATTAAATCAGGTCATGGAGCTATGCTAGAACATGGTACTGTATATTTAATTATACCATTTGAGTATATTGATATATCTGAGAAATTTGATATTCCTATTGTATCAAATATTGTTAAAAAGTATCAGAATAATCCATACACTAAATGGCGTCTAAGAGATGATGGATTTAGTCAACTAGCATTTATAACTACTAATCTAAGAGTTCTAGTAGAAAATAATTGGATGGATGATTTACAATATGTTTGTGAACCTACAGAGTATCATGAAAAAAGAATTACTGTTAGGCTTACCTGTGACAGAGGAGTATCCCATGAATTTGTAAGGCATAAAATTATACTTTGTGTCGCCTAATGGTAACATTAGGGCAATAACCCAGTGAATTGCTGGAAAGCTAAAATTCAATGTTTATTAATAAAATTTGATAGAATCATGCTAATCAGCAGCCAAGCCAACCTTTAACAAAGTTGGAAGGTTCAGAGACTAATAGTATTATATAGTAAGAACAAGCTAAATGTTTGATTATGACTAAAGAAGAAAAAGCAACGTTAATTGGATTAGTGCTAGGTGATGGTCACTTAGCGTGTAGTAAGTATAAAAATTGCAATGCTTTCCACCAAGAGTTTTCTTTAATCCATTCTATAGAACAAAGAGAATATCTTGAATGGAAGGTTAATTTAATACATTCCATTTTAGGAGGACATAAGCCGTCTATTATAGAGTTTAATAATAATGGATACAAAGGTGTTAAAGCTATGAAGTCTCATAGATATTTTAGGGTTTTATATAAATATTTATACAAAAATGGAATTAAAACAATCCCATTAAAAGCCCTTAATAGATTAACTCCTCTGGCTATTGCTATATGGTGGATGGATGATGGCTCTCTATGTAAGAAAGTTAGAAATGGTAAAGTTCACGCATGGGAATTATATCTAAATACCTATTTGAGTAAGGAAGAAAATCAAACTATAATTGATTACTTTCAAAGTAAATGGAATGTTAAATGGAATCTTAATTTGAGTAAAGGTAAATACAGATTAAGATGTTCTACAAGAGAAGGTAGAAAATTTCTAAGTATTATAAGACCTATTGTATCTCAAATTAAGTGTATGCAATATAAATGCTTGGAAATCTAACTAACAGTTGAAACTATGAATTATATAGAAGAATATAAAAAATGTATCAATGATTTTGATTATTGGTTAAAACATTATGTTAGGTTTATAGAATATAATACTGACACGAGTGCTGGGCATTCTGTAAAGGATGATGATATAGTCCGATACTCCTTTGAAAAGAGGAGAGTTAAGGATAAAGAGCCTTAACACAACGATTGAGAGTATTCAGTTTTGCTCAAGAAAGCACAAGATATTGTAATTATATCAAAAGCAAATTTGGAGGTTCTGTAACTTTTATAACTCCACCTTGGCTCAAGCAAGAGGATGAATTAGAATTTGAAGAAGATATGCAGGTCATAGAGAATCTATACTTCAAGTGGCTCAATAAAGGATGGACTGCTCAACAGGCTAGAGGTTTTTTGTGTAACTTCTTGAAGACTGAATTAGTTATGACTGGTACTATTGAGCAGTGGGAAGGATTCTTTAAGCTTAGGGATGCCAAAGATGCACATCCGCAGGCTAGAGAATTAGCACAGCCATTACATGAAGAATTTATTAAAAAAGGGTTAATTAAAGTATAAACTATGAATATAAAAGAAGCGATAGATCATTGCCAAGAGGTTATAGCTAATACCAATAATACCTCTTGTCAATTAGATCACAGACAGTTAATAGATTGGCTCACAGAGCTACATAACCTAAAAAATCCTGAAAAAATGTACAATATAGGATTTACATTAGGAGATGTTAAAGGGCTAAGGGATCACATTACTTTAGAAGAACATATACAATGTAATTATTCAGTATCGGAAATAACGGAGGCTTACAGGAATGCTTGTAAGAAACTTGATTTTGATATTATAAAATTCTCTCATTCTAATTGCTGCATTAATATAGATACAGTTAAGAGACTAATACACTTCGGAGTAATAGATCCAGAATATGAGGAAGACGGAATTTACTGTTTGGAGGATTCATTTGATTTCATAAATACATTTTTTAGAATTGTTAAAATAGAACTTCCTGATATTGAATGGTCTTATAGAGACTTTAATGAAGATTGGCTAGAAATTTTACACGGTGCTGCCAATGCAATTTTATAAAATAAAGTAAATATGAAATACAATGTATTAATTCAAGATTTTAATTCTAGAAAATTTGTTCCTTATGATATTTTTCCATATTTACATAGGCAATATAATAAGAGGGAACAGAAACCTCTAACTCTTCAAGAGTATAAAGATTTTATACTCTCGGAAGCTAGATATCAATGGTGGGCTAGATGTGAGTATGAAATTATAGTATCAGGTTGGCCCAACATAACTAATAGTAAAAAAATAGACGTTTATGATCAAATAGAGTTAAACATAGACGCTATTACTACCTTATTTATGGAATATGTGGACATTAATAAAACAAACATTGGAAGCGATACAGAATAAATGGTTCTGTATGCACGAATGGAAACTTTGGAGAGCTGTACATGTAAAAACAGATATTGGCTCTACATATGATGTTTACCATTTTTATTGTATTAAGTGTGGAAAATTTAAGAAAATAAAATCATATTAAGTATGTATGTAGTAGTACAATGGCCTGAAATTCAGGAAATTATGACAATAGAAGGTTTTGACGAGCATTCTTATCTTATTAACGATGAGAAAGGTATGGAAGATTTCGGAAGTTCTGCATATTTTGTAGACTATGATTGGTTAATTTGTGCAACAGATGGAATACAAATTAACTAATACAGAACGTCTAGCTGCTAATAAGTTTCAGCTTAAACATGAGTTTTGTAAAAGCGAGTTTCTTTCTGCTGTAGGAGGTAGATTTTCATATATAGTCACTCCTACAGGTTTGGGAAATGTGGTTGAAATAAAATGTAATTATTGTAATTGTAAAGAAAACATAACAGACTTTAGCACTTGGTAAAATATGGCTATATTAAGTATAGAAACTAGGGAAAAGTACTCTATGGAAATAGAGGAAGAGTTATACAATAAATACCTTAATGGCGAACTTACAGAGGAAGAGGTATTGGATGAGGTAAGAGATGAAATTTGGGATTGCAACCAATGGGCAGATGTTGAGAAAATTAGTATAAAATAAATGCAAGTATTAGATTTAATAAATCAAGCCTCCGCTAACCCTCAAATGAATGAGGATGAACAAAAATTAATAGTAGAAACTGGAACCTCAATAGTGGAGGAAATACTAAAGAATAGGCACAAACCTGTTGTTAAAGTAAAGACTCCTAATAGAAATGATCCTTGTCCTTGCGGAAGTGGTAAGAAATACAAAAAGTGTTGCATGGATATAGATCAATCAATCATAAATAAACTATAAATGGGAAAACTGTTAAAATTACCTTACGATAAAGTCTTCTTTACGTCTGACACTCATTTTGGACATTCCAATATAATTAAATACTGTAATAGACCATTTAAAGATAAAGACGAGATGAATGAAACTCTTATTTCTAATTGGAATAAAGTAGTTCCAGAAGATGGAATAGTAATTCATTGTGGAGACTTTGCTTTTGCTGGAGGAGATAAGATAAAGCAGATATTAGAGCGTTTAAATGGTCATAAACATTTAGTGTTAGGAAATCATGACCATCAAATTAATTTTCCAAATAATTATCCCTACTTTGAAACTGTGGGAGATTTTGGTTTAATTAGAGTTATTGGAGATACAGAAATTCCTTCTCAAGACATTTTCTGTTGCCATTATCCAATGATAACATGGGATCAGGCTCATAGAGGAAGTTGGAACATATTTGGTCATATTCATACCTGTAAAGGGCAAAATATGATAACAAATAAACAAAGTCCGAATCAATACGATGTTGGAGTAGATCAGAACGATTATACTCCTGTGTCATTTCAACAATTAAAAGAGATTATAACAAAACAAAATTTGTATGGAATTTTATAACACCTATGTAAATTTAGAAACAGGTAAAAATGTTTCTATAAATGAAGTAATTGAATTTGTAGAGTATGTAGCTAAGACATTTAATCCTAATGCTTCATATAATAATGATATTACAACAGCCGCTTTTAGAAATGGTTTTGGAGGATATATAATACAAACATGTTTAGATGTTGTACGAAAGAATCCAAATAAATTTTTTATACAAAAAACCAATTTATACTCCAGAACTGGAGAATTATTAAATACTTATTTTAAACAACTTTAAATTTTAACAACTATGGCAGTAAAGAAATCTTTTCAGGTATTAAGTGATTTATTAGTATTTAACAGTATTGAACCTACAATTGAAACTATCCCAACGGATGGATATAATGGCGCACATCGTTACCGTGTAAAATTATGTAATGGATTTAATAAAGAAACCCAAACAGCGGATTATGTAGACAAAACTGTTACTCTACAGTTTGTTCACAAAAATGAAGATGGAACTATAATTCCGGGATTACAGTCTGAACAGCTAGCTCTAATTCTTCTAGATAGAGTTAAGAAACTTAATGCGAAATTTCCTCATCCTACTAATGAAAAGCAAGTTGCAGGTTTGCAAATGTTTCTAGATGCTTGCAAGGAACGAGTTCAAGAGAGAATTGATAGAGGAGTCATGGGAGAGCTTAAACAATAAATGCTTAAGATAAAAATAGGATTAAGTTGGGATGACCCCTACCCACTAATAATGTGGGTTACTCCATTCCAACTTTATGAATTTTTAAAAATCCCCTATGACATACCAGTAAAAGTGTTGGGATGGAGAACCTTTCAAACATCTTGTTATATAACAGTTTTAGAATATGATAATAGACAATTTTGATTTAATGCAAAGTATTTTAAAACCAGAATCTACAGACGATTTTTGGTTTGGACAAATTATTGCTAGGAGAAAGGATGTTAAAGATCTTCCAAGAGCTGATAAATGGATTAAATCTTATTATATTAAAGATTTTGACCATTTAAAAAGTAAAGAATCCGAAATAAAAAAGCTTTGTAATGTATTTAAAGCTAGATTCTATCTTAATCCAAATGTAAGAAGTTTTGAAAGAGTTAATCTAAATTTAATCAAATCCTTAGTAGAGAATATTCAATATAAACAATTTGATTCACTTGCTTCTAAAATTGATTCCGTTTGTGGATATACTACAACTCCGGGTAGAAAAAAAGTTTGGGTGATAGATGTAGACGAGTCTGACTTTACTAAAAATAGTTTAGTTGAATGTATAAACCAATGCGACCCTGTTGGGGAGAAACATTTAGTTACAATTCCTACAGTAAATGGCTATCATCTGCTATGTAGTCCATTTAATAAAGCTAAATTTTCTGCAATTAAATCAAGTTATAATGTAGATTTAGTAGAAGATGCTATTAAATCTAATTCTCCAACTCTAATTTATTTTAATAATGATTAAGTATAAAGGATCTCCGATTAACTTTCCTCCATTAGAACATCCTGTTGTTCTTATAATTACTGATAATGTAGTAGAGGCTAAAAAAGAATTACAATTAGCTTGGGATTTAGAGGATTCAAGTGATGTGGGTCAGGCTGTATTTCAACATAGTACTGGAATAGTATATTGTATAGTTTTAGACACTGCAACAAGACTAACTGTGCTGCACGAAGCTCTACATTGTATAAACTTTATATATTCTGTTATAAACGCTGAGATTGATCCTAACTCTGATGAAATTTATGTAAGACATGCATCTTGGTTGCAAGATGTTATATTAACAGAGTGGGAAGATTATTATAATAATTTAGCTTTAAGAAATGAAAACAATAGCAATTAGTGATTTACATGGACTGCTTCCAGAAATAGTAGAACCTGCTGATATAATGTTTATTTGTGGAGATATTAGTCCCTTGCATATTCAGTTTAATAAGCCAGAAATGTGGAAGTGGCTAACTGGAGAGTTTATGGATTGGATAATTGGTCTTCCAGTAGAAAAAGTGTATTTAGTAGCTGGAAATCATGACGCATTTTTTGAAGGAGCTTCTACGTCTAAGAAGGTTGAACTTTCATTTTTATCGTCCCATAAATTAATATACTTGGAAAACGAGCTAGTGTATTATGTTGATAATGATGGGATTACTTGGAGTATATTTGGGACTCCTTACTGTCATCAATATGGAAACTGGCCTTTTATGAGGACAGATGCGTATATGGAAGAAAAATTTAAGGAAATTCCTGACGAAGTCAACTTTATTCTAACTCATGATACTCCTTACGGATGGAAAAATCAAGATGTAATACTAGAAAGACCGAGATGGAGTAATGAAAGTTTAGAGCATGTTGGAAATGAGCCACTAGCGAATAGACTAAAAGAGATTCAATTTGCTTGGTGCTTTCACGGACATATTCATAGTTCTAGTCATGAACCTGAAGCTATTGAAGGGGAGAATACTGGATTTGTAGTAAATGTTAGTTATTGCAATGAGAGTTATGACGGAATTTATGAACCTCTTTATTTAACTCATATAAAATAGTATGGCATTCTTATATTATATGGCACTCGTACTTCTGATAATATTTGCAATAATTGGAGTGATGCCATTTATACTTTTTATTATAATATTATTAAAATTAGGAATACATATAAAATTACCAAATGAACGCATTAGTAATAGTAGATCCTCAAAATGATTTTATAAACGGATCATTAGCAGTTCCGGGAGCTGAAAAAGCAATTAATAATACAATAGAATTTATAAAGGAACACAAAGAAGATCTTGCTTATATAGCAATAACGGCAGATTGGCATCCTTATGACCATTGTTCGTTTAAAGAATATGGAGGTACGTGGGAATCCCACTGTGTTATGTATAGTGCTGGAGCAAGTATTTATCAACCACTTCTGGAAGTTATTAAAGAGACTGGAATTTTTTGTAAAGTCTGGAATAAAGGAACATATTCTGATAGAGAAGAATACAGCATTTTTGACAGAGAAGAAGGACGAGAGTTTCTTGACGAACTTAACGATAGAACTACAATAGATGCAAGTAAAGAAGAGTACGGAGAAATTTATGTAGCAGGATTAGCTGGAGACTTTTGTGTATTCCACACAGTAAAAGATTTAGTTGATGAAGGATTAGGAGATTGGATGCATATTCTTTTAGATGGTGTAGCCTCTATTGATGGTGGAGTTAAATTGAAAAATCTTCTGAAGGAATGTGGTATATCATCCCTCTAATAATTTGCCTACTAGGAGGAATGTTTATTCCTAATATAGTAGATAAGAATGATTGTGAGGAAAGACTAATATATTCTATATTAGTTATTCTCCCACTCGTTAATATAGTAATTTCAGTTGTATGCATAGTATATACTATTGCTTATATTTTAGAATTAACAGAATAGACAATGACAACTTCAATTTTAGACAACGATTTATATAAGTTTACAACTTCTTACGCATATATGAAAATGTTCCCTCAAGCGACGGGGACATTTAAATTTTATGACAGAAATCATACAAAATATACTAAAGAAGAAGTCGCAAAAATTATACAAAGAGTATGGCATCTTCAGAATTTAGCTCTTACAGATGAAGAAGCTAATTTTATGAAAAATGCTTGTTATTTTATTCCTACATATTATTTTGATTGGTTGAAATCATTTAGGTTTAACCCTAAGCAATTAAACATAACTTATAATGAAGAGACTAAAGAGCTGGGAATAGAAGCCACAGGGTTATTATATGAAGTTACTCTATGGGAAGTACCTATTTTAGCTATTATTAGCGAAGTCCAGACTTTAGAACAAGGTCCAATAGACACTTTATACACTATACGTAAAACTGTTGAGAAAGCTACTATAGCAGAACGCAACAACTTAAAATTTAGTGAATTTGGAACACGACGTAGAGCTTCGTTTAGTGTACAGGATTTGGTTGTAGAAACTTTAGCAAAGAATTGTCCTACTTCATTAACTGGTACTTCTAATTGTTTCTTTGCAATGAAATACCACCTTACTCCTATAGGCACTCATCCTCACGAATGGTTTATGTTTCATGGAGCTATGTATGGATACGAACATGCCAACTATATGGCTTTAGAAAATTGGATCAACGTGTATGATGGAGATTTAGGTATTGCCTTATCCGATACTTACACTTCTGACGTCTTCTTCAAGAACTTTTCAAAGAAACACGCTAAGTTATACGATGGTATCAGACAGGATAGTGGAGATCCCTTTAGGTTTATCGAAAAAGCTATAAACAGGTATAAAGAATTAAAAGTAAATCCTATAACCAAGACAATTATATTTTCAGATGCTTTAACTATGGATAAAGCTGTAGAAATTAACAATAATTGCATTGGACGAATTGGTTGTGCATTTGGTATTGGAACCCATTTAACTAATGACTGTGGTTTAAAGCCGGCTAATATTGTGATGAAACTTACAGAATGTAGAATGAATAGTAAACAGCCATCAAAACACTGTGTTAAACTATCTGATGCTGAAGGAAAGCATATGGGAGATCCAGATGAAGTTAGTCTAGCTTTATTAACTATAAACCAACATTATAAATAAATGAAAGTAACTGTTAAACAATTAATAAGAGACGACAGTTTCCAAGCTGAAAGACTACTAATTGATGGTAAAGAAGTAATGAGTGTGTGCGACCTATGGGAGTGTCCAGAAGATGCTATTTTAGGAAGGGATTTAAATTCCATGGAAGAAGTAGCCGATCTTATGTACCTGGCATATCAAGCAGGTAAAAAGGGGGAAGTATGGGATAGAGAAACTATTGAATACGAAGAAGAAGAATTTTATAATTAAATTTATTATGGATAAGAAATTAAATTACGAAACAGTATTTGACACTTTAGTAGAGAAAACTCAAGAGTATGTGGAATCAAACCATCTAAAGGCTATGATACTTGGAATTAGTGGTGGTATAGACTCTACTGTTGTTGCTGCTATTTGTCATGAGGTTAGTAAGAAGACTGACATTCCTCTTATAGGCAGGAGTCTTCCTATATATAAACATGCAGATGCAACATTTAATGAATCTATTCTGGTAGGAAGAGCTTTCTGTGATGATTTTCGAATATGCCCTATGACTAGATTGTATTTAGCAGCACTTAAAGAAGTATACCAAGTAGAGAATATGGAACGTCATGAATCTACATATTCTATTGAGGAACTGGAACAAGCCAATGGTCAGACTAAAGTAGCTAATGGCAATATTCAAGCTAGACTTAGAATGATGTTCTTATATAACCTTGCTTCAATTCATAAAGGACTAGTAATGAGTACAGATAATCAAACTGAATATCAGCTTGGATTCTGGACTATTCATGGTGATGTAGGTGACTTCGATCCTCTACAGGATTTGTGGAAGACTGAAGTCTATGGATTGGCTGAATATCTACGTGATATGTATCTTGAACTTTACTGTGCAGCCACTTTGGATAAACATGAAGAATCTAGAGAATGGGAACTCTATTGGAAAGCAAAGTTTGAAGCCATGGAACACTCTATAGCCCTTACTCCTACCGATGGTCTTGGTATCAGTAACAGTGACCTTGATCAGATTGGAGCTAAAAGTTATGCTGAGGTTGATGATATACTTCAAACTATGCTTTTATATAAAAATCCAGAAAGAGAGAAGTGGGATATTTTATATAATAAGTATGGAGAAGAAGTAGTAAACAAAGTTTGGAATAGACATCTTGCTTCTGAATTTAAAAGAAAGGATCTACCTGTAGTAATAGAAAGAGAGTTGTATATTTAACGTACTTATATAAGTAATATAAATGAAAGTAATAAATTTATTTGCTGGACCTGGAAGCGGTAAGTCTACAACCTGTGCTGGAGTATTTAGTAAATTAAAATTAGCAGGAATAAATTGTGAAATGGCATTAGAGTATGCCAAGGATAAAGTGTGGGAACAATCCTTCCACACTTTAGACAATCAAATCTATATATTTGGAAAACAGTTACATAGGCTATGGAGATTAAAGGATCAGGTAGATGTAGTAATTACTGATTCTCCGTTATTATTTTCTATAATTTACGATAAAACTTGTAATGAGAAATTTGGAGCTCTTGTTTTGGATCAATTTAATCAATTTGAAAATATCAACTACTTCATAACGAGAGGTAACACATATAATCCAAAGGGAAGAATGCAAACTCTTGAAGAATCTATGGATTTAGACTGTAAAATAGCATCATTATTGGAGAGTAATAATATTCCTTTCAATTTTGTTAATAAAATGGATGCAGTTGATATAATTTGTGAAAACACTTTAAAATTTGATTTATGAAAATAGGTTTATTCTTAGGATCCTTTGACCCAATTCATATAGGACATATATCTATTATATCTTCAGTTTTAAATGCTGGATTTGTAGACAAAGTAATAGTTATTCCAGCCTGGCATAACCCATTTAAAGAGCATAGCCCAGCCTCTTTTATGAAAAGGTGGTTAATGTGCTATCAATCATTTAAAGACATTCCAAATGTTCAATGTTCTCAGATAGAAAGCACACTACACGATAGGTTACAAATAGATAGGATTCCTACCTATAAAGTGTTGGACGTATATAGAAATGATCCTTCTTTAAAAAACGGGGAGATATACATAATTACTACTTCTGAGACATTCTCTGAAATTCCATCTTGGGAAAATGGAGATGAAATATTAAAGTCCAATAATTTTGTTATTATCAAAGTAGAGGGTCATGATATTGATTGGAAATTAGCCAAAAAAGTAGAAACTTATGGTAATAAATGTATTTGTGACACCAGTCTAGAGTTTATAGATATAAGTTCTACTAAAATTAGAAATATGATAAAGGAAAATAAAATTATTTCTCCTTATGTACCTAATGATGCTCAGTTAATAATTAAAAAATTTGATTTATATAATGAAAAACTTTCCAATTAAAGTACAAGAAGATACCATTATTAATGGCGAAAATATGAAGGGTAAAACCTTTTGGGTTAGTAGATCCTGTGCGGTAGCTGTATTCGTATTTGCGAATATAAAAGGAATCTGGTATGTTTTAGCCAATCAAAGAGGTAAAGGATGTCCAGATTATCAAGGGTATTGGAATTGTCCTTGTGGTTATGTAGACTACAATGAAACTATCCGAGAAGCTGCATATAGAGAATTGTGGGAAGAATCTATGCTTAATAAATCAGATGTTAAATTGAGACAAGTAGGCTTTAATGATAACCCAAATGATGATAATAAGCAAAATATCACATTCAGATTGGTGGGACTAATAGACACTAATTCTTTACCAGAAATTTATTGTGAATTTTCTGAGCCAGATGAAATAGAAAATCTAGCATGGATTCCTTTAGCTGAAATTGGTATATACGACTGGGCATTTAACCACGATAAACTAATCTTCGAAATGTTTAGACAATTATAATGAATCCTAATACATTTAATAAAATAACTAGACTTCTGAATGGTGAATCATTTATAACTAAAGAACCAGGAAATTCTATGCTTCCATTATACAAAAGTAATGAGGAGCATTTGCTTACTCCTATTACATGGGAACAGTGCAAAGTAGGTGACGTAGTATTTTGCAAAGTAAAAGGAAGTTGCCTCACTCATAAGGTATATGCTATTGATTCCAAGAAAGGCTGTCTTATAGGAAATAACAAAGGGCATATGAATGGATGGACTAAAAATGTATATGGACTAGCTCACAAACTAAAGAAATGAAAACTTTAAAACTTTTTATTAGAGTCTTATTAATTCCTGTATGGATAACAATATTTTTTATATATTTGTTTATATGGTATATTCAAATGAGTTGGTACTACTTTGA